>DSLFC04101__coassemble_715_pt1 | contig 20040 bp, 19 predicted proteins | sample DSLFC04101__metabat2_high_PE_006 | metagenome-assembled genome bin DSLFC04101
TCATTGCATTCATTATAGCGCATACATCGTGAAAAAACAACTGCGCAAATGCGTGGGAAGGCATAAAATACAGGCAAATTGCTGCGTTCGTTCGATTATAAGGACATAGTGGGGCGGCGTCTTACACCTGCGCGTCGGGGGTGACGTGCAGGCGGAAGCGGTTCTTTTTGAAGTCCAGCAGCCCGTCCCGCCGCATCCGGCCCAGCTCGGCCGAAAGCGCGCTGCGGTCCACGCCGAGATAATCGGCGAGCTGCTGGCGGTCGAAGGGGATCGAGAAGCTGTCGCTGCCCGCGTGGATGGCCTGCGTGGAAAGATACGAGAGCAGGCGGCCGCGGATCGTTTTCGACGCGGTGTGGAAGGCGCGCCGGGAAAGCTCGAGGTTCTTCCGGGCGCTTACAAACAGCAGGTTGCGGATGAGCTGCGCATGGCAGGTGCAGGTCTGCGTGCAGGGCGCGAGCATGTGCGGCGCGTGCAGGAAAAGCACCGCGGTGTCCTCCGCCGCCGTGACGCTGACCATCAGCGGTTCATCCGGCAGGCAGGCGTAGGTTTCGGCGAAAACCTGCCCGGGCCCGACGCTGCTCAGGATGCTCTTGTTGCCCCAAACGTCGTCGCTCTCGATGTGCACGCTGCCGGAGAGGACAAGCCCGATCGACGCGGTACGCTCCCCGGCGCTGCAGAGCACGGCGCCTTTTTCGTACTGCCGCCGGACGGCGCGCAGGCAGTTGAGCAGTCCGCTGAGCTCGCCAACCGGAATGTTGCGGAAAAGCTGGGTCTGCGTCAGAAAATCAAGATCCATTTTGACCTCCTAAAAATAAGATGGGCGCGCTTGCCCTCGACACGAAGACGCGCCCGTCTGAAATTTTTTTGCGGATGCAAGCGGTTTTGTTGTTTTAACAACATACTTTTCACCACCATCGTAGTATACTCAGGCCATAAAGTCAATACACAAACGGAAGGACGATACGATATGATTCGCAAAATTATTCAGATCGATGAGGAAAAATGCAATGGCTGCGGCCTGTGCGCCAATGCCTGTGAGGAGGAAGCCATCGCGATGGTGAACGGCAAGGCGAAGCTGATCCGCGACGACTACTGCGACGGCCTCGGCAACTGTCTGCCCGCCTGCCCGACCGGCGCGATCTCGTTCGTCGAGCGCGAAGCGGCGGCGTACGACGAGGCGGCCGTGGAGCAGAACAAGCGCGCGAAGCAGGCTGCGCAGGCGCCGGGCGGCTGCCCGGGAAGCCGCGCACAGGCGATCCGGCGCGAAGACACCCAGCCGGCCGGCGGATGCCCCGGCAGCCGTGCGCAGGCGATCCGCCGCGCAGCCGTGCAGGCGGAAGCGGAGCCGGCGGTTTCCGAACTCTCCCAGTGGCCGGTGCAGATCAAGCTGGTCCCGGTGCGCGCGCCGTACTTCGACGGCGCAGATCTGCTGATTGCGGCGGACTGCACGGCGTATGCCTACGGCGATTTCCACCGCGAATTCATCCGCGGGCGCATCACGCTGATCGGCTGCCCGAAGCTCGACGAGGGCGACTACACCGAAAAGCTGACCGAGATCATCCGGCAGAACGATATCCGCAGCGTGACCGTTGTCCGGATGCAGGTGCCGTGCTGCGGCGGTCTGGAGCGCGCCGCGGTCAATGCGCTCAAGGCGAGCGGCAAGTTCATCCCGTGGCAGGTCCGCGTCGTCTCGACCGACGGCCGGATCGTCGGGTGAGGAAATAACAGGAAGGAGGAAAGCCATGGATGAGCGTACGGCGCAGGCCGATCGTCTGCTCGGCGCGCTTATCGGCCTGGCGCGGGCAGTGTCGAAGCAGGGGAAGACACCCGATACGGACGGCGTGCTGCTGAGCGGCCTGCAAGCTCTGGACAGCCGGGCGGCGGAGCCGGCGCTGCGCGCGGAGACGGACAAGGCGCACGCGGAAAAAGACCGCATCGCGCCGGAATGCGCGCTCTGTGCGATGCCCTGCGGCAGCACGGCGGACGGCGATATGCAGGCCGTGTGGAACGCGCGGGAGCCGGTGCGCGCAAGGAAGGCGGCGCTTCTGCAGGCGGCCTGCGCGGCGGTGCAGCGTCTGGGGCAGGACGAAGACGGGGAGAAGCGCGAAGCGGCGATGCTCGCCCTGTACAGGGCCGTGTTTGCGCTCGGCGAGGACTGGGATCCCGAAGCGCTGGAGGCCGCCTGCGAGGCGCTGGAGACGGCCGGACGCTGAACGGAAAGCTGCGGCGCGTACCGCTTGACTTTGCCGGGGATGTGCGGTATGCTTTAGGAAAACAAAAAAGGAGGCATTTAGTGTGAAAAATACTTTTTCACACACGATTTGTGCCTTTGCCGCAACGAGCAAAGCGGCAATCGGCTTCGCCGACCGGCACAAAAAAATAATAAGGAATGGTGATTAGAATGCCGTTTACACAGACGCCGATCCCCGGCAGAAAACTGCAGAATGTCCTCCCGGCGGGCACGGCGCTCATCCTCGAGGGCGGCGGCCTGCGGGGCTACTACAGCGCAGGCGTGATGGAGGCCTTCCTCGAAAAGGACATGCTCTTTCCGTATATCATCGGCGTTTCGGCCGGCGCCGCGAACGCGCTTTCGTATATATCGGGCCAGACGATGCGCTCGCGCCAGATCATCGAGCATTACGTGGGCAACCCCGAATACGTGAGCCGGCGCAATCTGCTGCGCAAGGGCTCGATGTTCGGCTTCGACTACATTTTCCAGACGATTCCCGAGCAGCACATCCGGTTTGACTGGGATGCCTACAACGCGCAGGAAACGCGCTTTCTGACCGGCGCGATGAACTGCGCCGACGGGAAGACCGTCTGGTTTGAAAAGGACGAAATCACGCCGCCGTTTTCGGCGACGGTCGCCTCCTGCTCGGTGCCGATCCTCACGAAGATGCAGCACTTCAAGGGGTACGACCTGCTCGACGGCGGCACGAGCGACCCGATCCCGATCGAGAAATCGATCGCCGACGGCAACCGCTTCCACGTCGTCGTCCTGACGCGCAACGCCGGCTACAGAAAAGAGCCGTTCGGGCACGCGGGCTTTTTGAAGGCCGTGTTCCGCAAGTATCCCGCGGTTGCGGAGGCGATGCTCTGCCGCCATGAGATCTACAACCGCCAGCTCGCGCTCTGCGAGCAGCTGGAAAAGGAGGGCAAAGCGGCGATCATCCGCCCGCTCGAGCCGCTGCGCGTCGGCCGCACAAACGCCGATATCCCGACGCTGCTCGCGCTGCACGACGAGGGACTGCGTGAGGGCCGCGCCGCACTGCCGCGTATCTTGGAAGCGCTGCAAAAATCGGTGATATAAAACCGCAGAATAAGGGAGGAAACGAGATGGAACTTTACAGAATGCAGGACAGACGGACTTTTGGCTTTTCGGCCGAGAACCCAACGGGGGAAAAAAGCGGCGGTACGCGTGGCAGAGACTGCGAAAAGCTGCGCCCGTGCATCCAGATTCAGCCGGGTGAAACCGCCGTGCTCTGCGACACGGACGGCCCGGGCATGATTACGCACATCTGGTTTACCGGCTACATCGGCCATTCCTTTGTGCTGCGCATTTATTGGGACGACCTTGGAGCGCCGTCGGTCGAGGCGCCGGTCTCGGCGTTCTTTGGCTGCGCATACGACGAAAACTTCGCCGACCGTGACGGCCGCTATCCGGTGCTGAATTCCGCGATGGTGTTGGTTGCGCCCGGCCGCGGCTACAACTGTTATTGGGAAATGCCGTTTCGGAAGCACTGCCGCATCACGATGGAAAACCGCGGCGGCGAGCCGCAGACGCTTTACTACATGATTTCCGGCTGGCATGGGGAGATTCCGGCCGACAGCGGCTACTTTCACGCCGCCTACCGGCAGGAACATCCGGTGCAGAAGGGGCGGTCGTATACGGTTATCGACGGCATACGCGGCAAAGGCTGCTTTGTGGGCATGAGCCTTTCGGCCGGCATGAACGGCCATAACACCTGCTGGGTCGAAGGAGAGGCGAAGATGTACATCGACGGCGACCGGTACCCGACGATGAACTACACGGGTACCGAGGATTATTTCTGCGGCTCCTATGCGTTCGGCAACGACATTATTCTGAACCGCTACCAGACCTTCAGCGGCCTGTACGCCGGGCTATATGCGATTCTCGGCGATACTGATGCGATGTACAACCAGCAGAAGCGCTTCATGCTCTACCGCTGGCATGTCAAAGACCCCGTGTGGTTTGAAACGGACTTCCGCATGACGATCGACAACCTCGGCTGGACGGGCCCGCGCTACGACGACTACACCTCGGCGGCATACTGGTATCTGACGGCGCCCGCCGCGCTGCCTGTCCGTCTGCCTGAGGACCGCGATTTGATTATGAAATGATTGTTCCTCGTGCTTGGGCTTGCAGTCATGGGCGTCGAGTATTTCAAAAAGGACAAGTGAACGCATAAAAAAGCCCGCCGCATGCCGGTTCAACCGGTCTGCGGCGGGCTTTTGTGCGGTTTGGGGGCGGCGCGCGCTGTGAGCCGCAAGCGCCGAAAAAGCTGCGTGCGGGCTGCTCCGTGCAGTTTCAAAGCGTCACGGTGCCGCCGCTTGCAGCGAACAGGCGGCGCATCTCGGCCTTTAGGCCGCGCAGGGCGGGATCGCGCAGCGCCGGGTCGCGCTCCAGCAGGCTGCGCGCGCAGGCCTGCGCTTCGCCGAGCACCTGCATGTCGTTCAGCATGTCGGCGATCTTCAGCTTCGGCAGGCCGTGCTGGCGCTCGCCGAAGAAATCGCCGGGGCCGCGCAGGCGCAGATCCTCGTCCGCGACCTTGAAGCCGTCCGTCGTCCGGCAGAACATCCGCAGCCGCTCGATTGTTTCGGGGTTCTGCGCGTCGGTGACGAGGATGCAGGTGGATTTGTGCTGCCCGCGCCCGACGCGCCCGCGGAGCTGGTGAAGCTGCGAGAGGCCGTAGCGCTCGGCGTTTTCGATCATCATAATCACCGCGTTCGGCACATCGACGCCAACCTCGACGACCGTCGTCGAGAGTAGCAGCTTCGTGCGGCCCGCGGAGAAGTCGGCCATCACGGCGTCCTTTTCCTTCGGCTTCATCCGGCCGTGCAGAATGCCCATGGGCAGGTCGCCGAAATAGCCGCGGACGATCTCCGCGTAGGCGGCGACGCTCGCGGCGTCGCTGTCGTTTTCCTCGATGAGCGGGCAGACGATATACGCCTGCCGCCCCGCGTCGATGTGCTTTTGGATATAGCCGAACGCGCGGCGTCGCTTGGCCGGGTCGATCAGATACGTTTCGATCGGCTGGCGGCCGGGCGGAAGCTCGTCGAGCACGGAGACGTCGAGGTCGCCGTAGATCATCAGCGCGAGCGTGCGCGGGATCGGCGTAGCGCTCATGACGAGCGTGTGCGGGAAGCCGCCCTTCTTGGCGAGCGCCGTGCGCTGGCCCACGCCGAAGCGGTGCTGCTCGTCGGTGATGACGAGCGCGAGCCGGTTGAATTCCACGCCCTCGCTCAGCAGTGCGTGCGTGCCGACGGTAAGCTGGATCCCGCCGCTTTTCAGCCCCTCGAGCGCTTCGCGCCGCGCCTTCTGGCGCATGCTGCCGGTGATGAGCGCGAGGCGGATGCCGCAGGGCGCGAGCAGCGCGGAGAGCGATTCAAAATGCTGGGTCGCCAAAATCTCGGTCGGCGCCATCAGCGCGGCCTGCAGGCCGTTCTGGATCACATTGTAGCACAGCGCCGCGGCGACGGCCGTCTTGCCGCTGCCGACGTCGCCCTGAATCAGCCGGTTCATCGGGTGCGCGCCCTGCATGTCGCGCATCGCGTCGCGGATGGCGCGCTGCTGCGCGCCGGTCAGCGCAAAGGGGAGCAGCGCGCAGAACGCCGCGGTGTGGTCGTCGCGGATCGGGTACGGGTTTTCCCGCGCGCCCGCCCGGCGGATCTCCATCATGCCGAGCTGCAGCACGAGCAGCTCCTCGAAGACGAGCCTGCGCCGCGCCGTGGAGAGCGCCTCCGGGGAGTTCGGGAAGTGGATCGTCTTCAGCGCGTACTCGAGCCGGCAGAGCGCGTACTCGAGCCGGAGCGCGTCGGGCAGCGGGTCGTTGACGGTTTCCGGCAGCAGCCGCAGCGCCTCGCGCATCGCGCCGGCGATGATGCGCGAGGTGAGGCCCTCGGTCTGCGGGTAGACGGGCACCATGTCCTGCATCCGGTTCTCGGGCACGAATTCGGGCGAGGCCATCTCGCGGCGCGTGAACGTGCCCGTCACCTTGCCGCGGAAGGCGTAAACGCTCCCCGCCTCGAGCAGGTTCATCACATAGCGGTTGTTGAAGAAGGTGAGCTGCATGTCGTCGACGCCGTCGGTGACCGTCGTCTTGTACAGCGTCATGCCGCCGCGGATGCGCTGCTCGACGGGCCTTTGCAGCACGGTGCCCTTGACGATGTTGACCTCGTTGAGCCGCGTGCTGCGGATCGGCACCGTGTCGCGCCAGTCCTCGTAGGCGCGCGGGTACAGGCGCAGCAGGTCGCCGACCGTCGGCGCGCCGAGCTTCTTGAAGAGCGCCGCGCGCTTCGGGCCGACGCCCTTCAGCGTGGAAATATCCTTTTCAAACAGAGAGGGCATACCTGCCGCCGCCTTTCGGGGAAAGATAAAAGGGCAGGGCCGAGGCCCCGCCCAGAATACGTTTGCTGTACTGCCGTCAACCGGCGCTTCGGCCGGCCTTATTCGACGGAAAGGATGAAGTAATAGACCGGCTGGCCGCCGTTGACAAGGCTGATCTCCACGTCGTCGCCCGCCTTGTTGCGGATCAGGCGCATCGCCTCGTTCGCGTCCTCTTCGGAGACGCCCTCGCCGTAGATCAGCGTGATGAACGACGTGTGCTTGCTCATCAGGGCGCGCGCAACCTTGTACGCGGCGCGCACCGGCGTGTCGCCGACAAATTCGAGCTTGCCGTTCGTCAGGCCCATCGTGTCGCCTTCCTTGATCTTGAAGCCGCCGAATTCGGAATCGCGCGCCGCAAAGGTGACGGTGCCGGTGCTGACGCCCTCGGCCGCCATCATCATCGCGTCGGCGTTTTCGGCGGCAGAAGCGTCAGGATCAAAGGCGAGCATTGAGGAGAGGCCCTGCGGGATCGTCCGCGTCGGAATGACGGTGATCTCGCGGTCGGTGACGAGCGGGACCGCCTGCTCGGCCGCCATGATGATGTTCTTGTTGTTCGGGAGCACGAAGACGTGCTTGGCCGGGGTGGCGCGCACCGCCTCGACGATGTCCTCGGTGCTCGGGTTCATCGTCTGGCCGCCGCTGACGACCTGCGCGCAGCCGAGGTCGGCAAACAGGCCCTGCAGGCCCTCGCCGGCCGCAACGGCGACGAAACCGATTTCCTCGGTCGGCTCTGCGGGCTCGAGCGCCGGCTTCTCCGGCGCCTCCGCCTTGCTCTCGAAGGCGGCGCGGTTCTTTTCGTTCTGCTCCGCGGCCTTTCTGTGCTGCTCCTTCATGTTTTCGATTTTCACGGTGAGCAGCGCGCCGAACTGCAGCGCGCGGGTGAGCGCGTCGCCGGGCTGCTCGGTGTGCACGTGCACCTTGATGATCTCCTCGTCGTCGACGACAACGACGCAGTCGCCGATCGTCTCGAGGAACAGACGCAGCTCGTTCGGGTCGGTCGTGATCTCCGGATCGCGGCCGATGATGAACTCCGTGCAGTAGGTGAAGTTGATTTCGCTGTCAAATTCTGCCGCGACGCTGCGGAAGAACTCGGCGGTCTCGGCCGCCTTCTCCTCCGCGGTCATCTCGGTCTGGACGATTTCGCCGTATTTGAACACGCGCATCATGCCGTCTAGGATCATGCACAGGCCCTGGCCGCCGGCGTCGACGACGCCCGCCTTCTTGAGCACGGGCAGCAGCTCCGGCGTGGTCGAAAGGGCTTCCGCCGCGCCGAGGCAGATCGCGTCCCACACGTAAACGGGATCGGGGTCGATTTCGGCCGCCGCAGCGCCCTTTTCCGCCGCAACGCGCGCGACGGTGAGAATCGTACCCTCGGTGGGCTTCATGACGGCCTTGTAGGCCGCGTCCACGCCGATGGCGAGCGCCTGCGCGAGCTGGGGACCGTCGGCGGTTTCCGTGCCCTCGAGGCCCTTCGAGAAGCCGCGGAACAGCAGGGAAAGGATGACGCCGGAGTTGCCGCGCGCGCCGCGCAGCATGGCGGAGGCCGCCGCCTTTGCGACCGCGGCGGTCGTTTCCTCCTCGCCGAGAGAGGCCATGGCTTCGCTGCCCGCGCCGATCGTCATGGACATATTCGTTCCCGTGTCGCCGTCCGGCACGGGGAAGATGTTCAGATCGTCCACGTACTTCCGGTTCTTCAATATACTGTTCGCGCCCGAGATCACGGCGTCGCGAAGCTGCTTTCCAGTAATCACAGCATACACATCCTGTCTGAAAATTTTAGAGGCGGCAAAAAGCCGGCCTTCGCCGGGATATTCTTAAGATTCAGTATAACATAATAATTTACAAAATACAAGTTCCGATGCATCGGGTGCCGAAAAATTACAGGAAATTCAGCCGGTCAGCGGATCGAAAGCCGTTCGGCGCTGCGGCAGAGCCCCGTTTTTTCGTCGATGTCGAAGAGGACGCCGTCCATTTTGCAGTCGCCGTCCGCGAAATCGAACCGCACGGGCATTTTGCTGAGCTGCTTTTTGATGACGAGCTCCGGTTTTACGCCGAGCACCGATTCGATCGGGCCGGTCATGCCCGCGTCGGTGATGTAGCCGGTACCGTGCGGCAGCACGGTCTCGTCGGCCGTCTGCACGTGCGTGTGTGTGCCGAACACCGCGGAGACGCGGGCGTCCGCATAGTAGCCGAACGCGCGCTTCTCGCCGGTCGCCTCCGCGTGGAAGTCCACGAGGCAGATTTTCGGCAGGTCCGGCGTCTTCAAAAGCGCGTCGAGCGTGCGGAAGGGGCAGGCGAGGTGCTCGTCGAGGTAGACCGCGCCCATCAGGTTGATGACCGCGACGCGCGTGCGGCCGAGATCGAGCACGGTCAGGCCGTGTCCGGGCGCGTCCGGCGGGAAGTTGGCCGGGCGCACGATCGCGTCGGTCTCGTCGAGGTAGTCGTAAACCTCGCGGCGGCGGTAGGTGTGGTTGCCGGTCGTGATCACGTCGACGCCGCTGTCGAACAGGTGGCCTGCGGAGGCCGGCGTGATGCCGTTGCCGTCCGATGAGTTTTCGCCGTTCGCGATCACGACGTCGATGCCCTTCGTGCGCCGCAGGGCGGGCAGGTGGCGCCGGAGAAAATTGCAGCCGCGGCTGCCGACGACGTCGCCGATACATAAGATCTGCATATTGTGTTCCTTTCTGTCATGCGGAGCGTTTCCGCAGGGGTCTTGGCGCTTCCGGCGGGAAGCGCCGGGCGAAAGCGGGTCAGTCCGCGGTAAAGTCGAGCGTTTCGGCGTCGCGCGGCAGGTCGTGCGTGTAGCGCAGGAAGGCCGTCACGCGGCGGTCGTATTCGTCCTCGATCGCAAGGCCGAGCGCTTCGGCGGTCAGCTTGGAGACCGCGGTGAACAGCTCGCAGGCCTTGAACAGCGCGCGCCAGATGTCGTCCTCGCGGCAGACCGCGAAGGTCTCGAGGTAGCCGTTCCAGAGTTCTGGCGGCAGAAGCTGCTCGAGCCTGTCGCCGCACTTGCCGGCCGTCCGGTCAAAGCCGCACAGTGCGCCCGCATACCATTTGAGCATCTGCAGGAGCATTTTGCGGATGCAGATTTCCATGTGCGTCTGCGCGAACAGAAGCTGGCCGCGCCACAGGCCCTTCGAGACGTACGGCGCGATCCACCAGAATTCCGTGCGGCACTCGAAGAAGGTCTGCGCGTTCGGCCTTTCTATATAAATAATGGCTGCTTTCGTCCGGCGCGGGAAGCGGCGGCAGCGCGCCGTCCTTGTCGAGCAGGACGACGGAGAGCCGGTCGTCGAAGCAGTAGCCGTGCCAGCGGGCGGTCTCGGCGATCGTCAGGTCGATCCGGTTGCCGTCCGCAAACTGCATCAGGTAGCAGACGAATTCCGGAAAGTGCTCGTTGAACAGCTCGTTTTCATCGGTGCGCTCGTAGACGAGCAGCTCGCCGAAATCCAGGTGGACGGGGGCCGTCTTGTACGGCTGCAGGTCGCGCACGAGATAGACGATGTCGAAGTCGTTGAACGGGTCGGGCCTGCGGTTCGGGTTCGCGCGGGAACCGTTCAAAATCACGGCGCGGATGTCGTCGTGCGCTTTGGCGTAGCCGAGGATCAGGTCGTACATTTCCTTTTCGCTGCGCATCGGAGATACGCCTCCTCTTATTCTTATAATTTTACATGGGAAATATGTGCGGCTTTGCGCGGGCCGGGTTCGGTGCGGCCCGCAGAGGCCGCGCTGCTGCGGCAAAACCGCGCAGTACGGTGCTTTACGCTTCATTTTACAGCATTTGCCGGCGGATTTCAATGTTTTTGAATGTAAAGCGGTTTTGTAAAGTGATTTTACACGGATTTAACGTATTTAACCTTTTGGACTTTACAAACCGGACCTATACTGATGCCCGTAAACAGGAAAGAAAACAAAGACCTGAAAGGAAAGATCACTTATGAAAGCAAAGAAAATCCTTGCGATTGCAGCGGCTGCGCTCCTCGCCGTATCGGCGCTCACAGCTTGCGGCGGCGACACGACGAGCGGCTCTTCCGAGTCCTCGGCTTCTGAGTCTTCGACCTCGGAATCCTCGACTTCGGAATCCTCTGCGTCGGAATCCTCTGCGTCGGAATCCTCCGAGTCCTCGGCCTCCGGTGAAGTTTCCCAGATGGGCGGCTCGGTTTCGACGGACGGCTCGACCTCGATGGAGCACCTGATGGGCATCTACCAGGAGGTTTACACCGAGCTCTCCGGCACCACGATCAACTATAACCCGACCGGCTCCGGCTCCGGCATCACGGCTGTCACGGAAGGCCGCTGCGACATCGGCCTTGCTTCCCGCGACCTGAAGGAAGAGGAAGCGGCTACCGGTCTGACCGGCCATATCGTTGCCATCGACGGCATCGCGATCATCGTCAATCCGGAAAACCCGGTTGCGGACCTCTCCGTTGAGCAGATCAAGCAGCTCTACACCGGCGAAGTCACGAACTGGAGCGAAGTCGGCGGCAACGACGGCGAGGTTGTCGTGATCGGCCGTGAGTCCGGTTCCGGTACGCGCGACGGCTTCGAGGAAGTTGTCGACGCGGCGGACGCCTGCGTGTACAACCAGGAGCTGACCTCCACGGGCGCCGTGATTGCGGCGGTCGCCAGCAACCCGAACGCGATCGGCTATGCTTCCCTCTCCGCTGTGGACGACACGGTCAAGACCCTGACGGTCGGCGGCGTTGAGTGCTCCGAAGAGACGATCCAGTCCGGCGACTACGCGGTGCAGCGCAACTTCGTCATGGTCACGAACGACAACGAAGAGCTGAGCGCTGAGGCGGAAGCGTTCCTCAACTGGGCGCTTTCCGAGGACGCCGACGAGTATGTCCGTGAAGCCGGCTGCGTTCCGATCCAGCACTAAGCCTCGCGTTACAGGATTACTTAAAAGAGTTTGAGAACGTGATGCGGGATGGGCCTTTCCCATCCCGCATTCTTTATGAAAGGATAAGGGAGTAATGGTATGAAAAAAACAAGTTCGGCACTGAAGGTGACCGAAGCGGTCATGCGGCTCCTGCTCACTGTGTGCGGTCTGGCTGCCGTCGGTTTCGTGATCGTCATCACCGGGTACCTCGTGGTGTCCGGCATCCCGGCGATTCAGAAGATCGGGCTGATCGACTTCCTGACCGGCACGGTCTGGAAGCCGAACCAGGAGCAGTTCGGCATTCTGCCGGTCATTCTGACCTCGGTCCTCGGCACCTTCGGCGCCATCCTGATCGGCGTCCCGCTCGGTTTGCTGTTTGCGATTTATCTCGGCAAAATGGCGCCGAAGCCGGTCTATCAGGTGCTTCGCCCGACCGTCGACCTGCTGGCGGGCATCCCGTCGGTCGTCTACGGCCTTGTCGGTATGATGGTGCTCGTGCCCTTTGTCCGCGATGTGTTCAACGTCGCAGACGGCGTGGGCCTTTTCTCCTCAATCATCGTCCTGACGGTCATGGTCCTGCCCTCGATCATCAGCGTGTCGGAGACCGCGCTCAAGGCGGTCCCGCGCGAATATGAGGAGGCGAGCCTCGCACTCGGCGCCACGTGGAACGAAACGGTGTTCAAGGTCACGTTCCCGGCGGCGAAGAGCGGCATCGCGGCGTCTGTCGTGCTCGGCATCGGTCGCGCGGTGGGCGAGGCGATGGCGATCATGATGGTCTGCGGCAACGTGGCCAACATGCCCTCGCTGTTCTCGAGCGTCCGCTTCCTGACGACGGCCATCGCAGGCGAGATGAGCTACTCGAGCGGCCTGCACCGCCAGGCGCTGTTCTCCATTGCGCTGATCCTGTACTGCTTCATAATGATCATCAACATGATATTGAACTTCTTCCTGAAGAAGAAAGAACAGTGAGGTGTGGAAATGAAACGATCTGCTTACCGCCGCTTCATGGACGGGCTGCGCAGCGCTTTGATGTACATCGCGATCGCGATCGTCTGCGCGCTTCTGGTCGGCGTTATCGGCTATATCTTTGTCCGCGGCATCCCGCACATCTCCTGGGAATTCCTCTCCACAAAGCCGAGCCCGCGCTCCGGCACGATCGGCATCCTGCCCGACCTGCTCAACACGCTGTACATCATCCTGATGACGATCGTCATCGTGCTGCCGCTCGGCGTCGGCGCGGCGATCTACCTGACGGAATACGCCAAAAACAAGAAGCTCGTGCGCGTCATTGAGTTCGCGACGGAGACGCTTTCCGGCATCCCGTCCATCATCTTCGGCCTTGTCGGCATGCTGGTGTTCGTCGAGTTCTTCGGCCTGCAGAGCAGCCTGATCGCCGGCGCGCTGACGCTCGTGATCCTGACGCTGCCCACCGTGGTTCGCACGACGCAGGAAAGCCTCAAGACGGTGCCGCAGAGCTACCGCGAGGGCGCGCTCGGCCTCGGCTCCGGCAAGTGGCACATGATCCGCACCGTCGTGCTGCCCTCCTCCGTGGACGGCATCGTGACCGGCTGCATCCTCGCGATCGGCCGCATCGTCGGCGAGTCCGCCGCGCTGCTGTACACGGCGGGCGTCGCGCACAACATCCTGAGCCTTGCGCAGGCCGTCATGCCGAACACGCCGGGCTCCACGCTGACCGTGGCGCTGTACATGTACGCCAGCGAGCGCGCGGAATTCGACTCCGCGTTCGCGATCGCCACGATCCTTTTGATCCTGACATTCATCATCAACCTTGCCGCAAAGATCGCCGGCAAAAAGCTGAGAAAAAACTGAGGACTTAGGAGGCAAGTCAACTATGGGAATCATTGAAACAAAGGACCTGCACCTCTGGTACGGAAATTTTGAAGCGCTCAAGGGCATCACGCTGGATATTCCCGCGCATGAGATCACGGCGCTGATCGGCCCGTCCGGCTGCGGCAAATCGACTTATCTGAAAACGCTGAACCGCATGAACGACCTGGTCGAGGGCTGCCGCGTCGAGGGCGAGGTCAAGCTCGAGGGCGAAGATATCTATAAGGGCATGGACGTGAACCAGCTCAGAAAGCGCGTCGGCATGGTGTTCCAGAAGGCGAACCCCTTCCCGATGAGCATCTACGACAACGTGGCTTACGGCCCGCGCATCCACGGCATCCGCAACAAGGCGAAGCTCGACATGATCGTCGAGCGCTCCCTGCGGCAGGCCGCGATCTGGGACGAGGTGAAGGACCGCCTGAAGAAGAACGCGCTCGGCATGTCCGGCGGCCAGCAGCAGCGTCTGTGCATTGCCCGCGCGCTCGCTGTGGAGCCCGAGGTCCTGCTGATGGACGAATCCACCTCCGCACTCGACCCGATCTCGACGAGCAAGATCGAGGATCTTGCGGTGGAGCTCAAAAAGGATTATACTATCATCATGGTCACACACAATATGCAGCAGGCAGCCCGTATCTCGGACAACACGGCTTTCTTCCTGCTCGGCGAGATGGTCGAGTTCGGCAAGACCGAAATGCTCTTCTCCATGCCGAAGGATAAGCGTACGGAAGATTACATCACCGGCCGGTTCGGCTGATACCGCATTGCAGAAAGGATGAAAGCATACTTATGAGAAACCGATTTGATGAGCAGCTTGAAAAGCTGAATGTTGAGCTGATCCGCATGGGCGCGCTCTGCGAGGACGTCATCTCGCAGGCGGCGAAAACGCTGGAAACGCCCACGGATGAATTCCGCCAGATCGTTTACGATACCGACCACGAGATCGACCGCAAGGAGCGCGATATCGAGTCGCTCTGCATGCGGCTTCTGCTCCAGCAGCAGCCGGTCGCGAGCGACCTGCGCCTGATCTCCTCGGCGCTCAAGATGATCTCCGACATGGAGCGCATCGGCGACCAGGCCGCGGACATCGCGGAGATGACGACGCACCTCGAGGGCGACGGCATGGACAGTCAGCTCCACATCGCCGAGATGGCGCGCGCGACGATCAAAATGGTGACCGACAGCGTCGATTCGTTCGTCCGCCGCGACCTCGACCTTGCCCGCGCGGTCCAGGCGTACGACGACGTCGTCGACGGGCTGTTCAACCGCGTCAAGACGGAGATCATCGAGCTGATCGCGCGCGACAGCGCGAGCGGCGAGGACTGCGTCGACCTGCTGATGATCGCGAAGTATTTCGAGCGCATCGGCGACCACGCGGTCAACATCGCCGAATGGGTGGAATACGCGGCCACCGGCCAGCACAGCTGATTTTGGGCGGACGGCGGAACCGTCCCGGGAAAGGAAACAGACTGTTTTATGATTTATCTTGTTGAAGACGACGACAGCATCCGGGAGCTTGTGGTCTACACGCTGCGCACGACGGGCTTTGAGGCGAAGGGCTTTTCGACGGCCGCTCTGTTCTGGGAGGCCGTTGAGGAGGAACAGCCCGAGCTCGTGCTGCTCGACATCATGCTGCCCGACGAGGACGGCCTGCACATTCTGAAGCGGCTGCGCAGCAATGCGGAAACGGCAGACCTTCCCGTGATTATGCTGACGGCGAAAAGCACCGAATACGATCGCGTTCTCGGGCTGGACAGCGGCGCGGACGACTACATCCCGAAGCCCTTCGGCATGATGGAGCTCGTCTCGCGCATCAAGGCGCTGCTGCGCCGCGCATCCAGGCAGAACGACGAGAAGATATACAATCTGGACGCGCTTTACGTCGACGTCAAGCGGCACAACGTGGCGGTGAACGGGCAGGAGATCTCGCTGACCTACAAGGAGTTCGAGCTGCTCTGCTACCTGCTTGAGAACCGCGGCGTCGTGCTGACGCGCGACCAGATCCTGTCGAAAATCTGGGATTACAACTACAGCGGCGAAACGCGCACGGTGGATGTGCACATCCGCACGCTGCGGCAGAAGCTCGGCGCAATGGGCGCGCTGATCGAGACGGTGCGCGGCGTCGGCTACCGCATCGCCGAAAAGGCGCCGAAGCCGGCGGACGGGGGGGACAACGAAGCATGAAAAAGAAAATTATCTGGAGCATGACGATCATCGCGCTGATTTCCATCGTGGTTTCCATGGTGCTTTCCGGCGTCGTTTCGTATTACGATACGCTCGAGACGGTCATGGACTCCACAAAGGCGGCGAGCCGGTACATTCAGAGCGGCGTTGAGCAGGGTGAGGACTACCTCAACAGCATCCGCACCGCGGACTACGGCACGGATATGCAGGCCGTGCGCGTCACGATCGTCGAGGCGGACGGCACTGTCTCGTTCGACAGCGTGGCCGACGTTTCCGAGATGGAAAACCACGGCGACCGGCCGGAGATCATCGACGCGCTGCAGAACGGCTCCGGCGAGTCGATCCGCGAGTCGGAGACCGTCAACCTGCAGTCGTACAACTATGCGGTGCAGATGGACGACGGGCGCATCCTGCGCCTTTCGGTCAGCATGCGCAGCGTGTTCGGCTCGATCGAGCGCATGATCCCGTGGATGGTGCTGTGCGCGGCCGTCGTTCTGGTCCTCGCGGTGATCCTTTCGACCTACCGGACGAAGCAGATCGTCGCGCCGATCAACAACATCGACCTCGACCATCCGATGGAGAACGATGTCTACGACGAGCTTTCGCCGCTTTTCCTGCGCCTTGAGCGCCAGAATGAAACGATTCAGGAGAAGATGGAGGAGCTCAACCGCAAGCAGCACGAGTTTACGGCCATCACCGAAAACATGCAGGAGGGCTTCATCGTCGTCGACGCCAAGGGCGACGTGCTCTCCTACAACACGAGCGCCGTGCGGCTGCTCGGCGCGCAGGATGCCGCGGAGCACCAGCACGCGAGCGTGCTGACCTTCAACCGCAGCCACGACTTCCGCAACGCCGTCGATTCGGCGCTGCTCGGCACGGCGAGCGAGCGCGTCACGCGCATCGGCGCGCGCAGCTACAACCTGATCGCGAACCCGGTCATGGGTGAGAACGGCGTGCGCGGCGCAGTCATCGTGCTGCTCGACGTCACGGAGAAGGAGGAGAGCGAGCGCATGCGCCGCGAGTTCACGGCGAACGTCTCGCACGAGCTGAAGACGCCGCTCACCTCGATTTCCGGCTACGCCGAGATCATGCAGAACGGCCTTGTGCGCAGCGAGGACATCCCGCGCTTTGCCGGCAACATCTACACCGAGACACAGCGCCTGATCACGCTCGTCGAGGACATCATCAAGCTGTCGCAGCTCGATGAGCGCGCGGTGGAGCTGGAGCGCACCGAGATGGACCTGCGCGCAATTGCGCAGGACGTGGCGGAGCGCCTGCGGGTTCCGGCGAAGCAGAACCGCATCAGCATCCGCGTGTCCGGCGAGTCGGCCAAGGTGCTGGGCGTCGGCCGCATCCTCGACGAGATGATTTTCAACCTCGCCGACAACGCGGTGAAGTACAACCGGACCGGCGGCAAGGTCGAGATCACGACCGGCATGCAGGACGGCCACGCGTTCGTCGAAGTGGCGGACAACGGCATCGGCATCCCGGAGCGCGACCGCGAGCGCGTCTTTGAGCGCTTCTACCGCGTGGATAAGAGCCGTTCGAAGCAGATCGGCGGTACGGGCCTCGGCTTGTCGATCGTCAAGCACGGCGCAGCGTTCCACAACGCGCACGTCGCGCTGCAGAGCCGCGAGGGCGAAGGCACGACCGTGCGGATCACATTTTAACTTTCGCGTATAAATAGTCACCTGCTTTCAGCGGAGACGGTACGGCGCAGCCGTGCGGTCTCCGCTTTTTTTACATTTATGAATCAAAGATAATAAAACGCAAATAAAAATACTTTTATATTGACAATACTGTGCAGCATACAGTATAATAAACTCAGGGAGGTGGTCCGGATGGGCGAAGAGCGGGAGGTGCTGGAAAGCCTGCTTTTGGAAATGCGCCGCGGCACGCTGGTGCTCGGCGTGCTCAGTCAGCTGGATAAACCGCAGTACGGGTACGCGCTTGTGCAGCGCATGGAGAGCCGGGGCGTTCCCATAGACCCGAATACGCTGTATCCGCTTTTGCGGCGGCTTGAGAAGCAGGGGCTTCTGGAAAGCCGCTGGGAAACGGATGGCCCCAAGCCGCGCAAGTATTACAGGCGAACGCCATACGGGGAGACAATTTTCGAGACCCTGCGGCAGCAGTGGCGGGAGATGTCTGCCGGTGTGGAGAATCTGTTGAAAAAGGAGACGGACTGAGGAAATCGGGATGTGCAAGGCAAAGAAAGGAGAAGGCGCAATGAATCATGCGGAACAGGAAGGGAAGGAGCGGTACATCTACGCGGTGACGCGTCGGCTGCCGAAAAAGCAGCGGCGGGAGGTTGCGCTCGAGTTGGAGGAGCTGATCTCCGACATGCTGGAGGATGGCGGCACGATAGAGGAAGTTCTGGTGCGGCTCGGCGATCCGGCGGCGTTCGCAAAGAAGTATCAGGACGGCGCGCGGTGCCTGATCGGTCCGGCGTATTTTGACAATTACATCTGGCTGCTGCGCATTGTGCTGATTTGTACGGCGGCGGGTTCCTTTGCAGCCGGTATGATTGAGGCGGTGCGCAGCGGTGTAGAACAGGAGAGCGTGATGCAGGCAGTCATGGTCACCGTCGCACGCGGCCTTCCCGGCGGACTGCTGAATGTAGCTGCGGCATGCCTGAGTGCTTTCGGCGCCGTCACGCTGATTTTTGCAATTCTGGAACGGCAGAGCATAAATTTGAGCGGCCGCGGCGGGCAGCGGAGCGATACCGCGCATTTGGCCGGTGAAACGGACGCCTGGACGCCGGCGGCATTGGAGCCGCTTCCCCACAAAAAGGCTGTGATCAGCCGCGGGGACAACGTCGTCGGCATCGTGTTTATTCTGATTTTCGGTATGCTGCTGATCTTTGCGCCGGGCCTTTTCAGCGCGATGCATTGGGAAAACGGCGTCTTGGAAGCTGTCCCGTTGTTCAACTTTGAACAGTGGAACCGGATTCTGCCGGTTTTTGTCCTGAGTCTTGCAGTCGGTTTGGTCGACGAAATCGTCCAGCTCATCGCCGGCCGCTATTGCAAAGCGGTTTTGTTCAGCAGCGTTGCATGCGGCGCAGTGCAGCTTTTGTTGAGCTACATTGTTTTGAAGGTGTTCCCGCTTTGGAATCCGAATTTTGCGGGGGATGTACAAACGATGTACGGGGTCGGCGCCTGGTGGGCAGAGTTCTGGAACGGCGATATGGTCTCGAATGTGCTGTTCGGCTTTTTGGCGCTGGTTACGCTGATCGAAGTCGGCACTACGCTGTACAAAACGCTGCGATACGGAGACGCACCCTCGAATCAGCACACGGCGTAACCCAACAGGAAAATCAGATTCGCAATCAAAATAGCAAACCGCCCGCGGAGCAGTTCCGCGGGCGGTTCTGTTGTCTATGGATTTGTGCACCGCAGCGCATCGAATCGCAGCGCTTAGCGGCCGGTCTTCTTCCTTCTGGTGGCCATCACGGTACCGGCCAGAGCCAGACCGGAAACTGCCGGAAGGGCGAACCAGAGCGCCGAAACGCCCGGATCACCGGTCTTCGGCCCGTTGCCGCTTTCCGGTTCCGCTGTCGGCGCAGGCGTAGCGGCCGGGCCGGTCGTACCGGTCGCGCCGGGCGTACCGGTGGGCGCCGGGGTCGTCGTCGCGTCCGGGGAAGCGGTCGGTGCCGGTGTCGTCGTCGCATCCGGAGAGGAAGTCGGGGCCGGGGAAACGGTCGGTGCCGGCGTTGTCGTCGCATCCGGAGAGGAAGTCGGGGCCGGGGAAACGGTGGGCGCGGGCGTTGTCGTGCCGGTCGCCGGGATCTCTACCGCGGCTTTCGCATAGCCGCAGACCGTGCATTCCTCGTGCTTGGAGCCTGCCTCCGTCTCGGTGGGCTGCTTGTCGGTCACCCATTCAAAGGTGTGGGCTGCTTCGTTCAGCTTCGCGCCGCACGCGCAGGTGTTCCAGTGGTTGTTGTCATCGGAATGCCAGCCGGTGTTGTCCGGGGTGTGTTCCGCACGCAGGATAAGGTGCAGGGTGCTTTCTTTCTGGATATTATAATCCGACAGCGTATGTCCGTCCTCCAGCTGATTCCCGGCGAAAATCAACCTCTGCTGATCGGGCGGAATCCCTTCTTTCTCCTGTATCTTGCTCTTTACGTTATCGATCGTGTCTGTCGGCTCTACCTCGAGCGTGATGGTCTTACCTGTGAGCGTTTTTACAAAAATCTGCATGGCAAAAGCCGTGGTTGAAAAAACGGAAAGCACGACGGCCAATACAAAAGAGAGGAACAGACAGCGCTTGAGTTTTCGTTTCATAAATTTCATAGTCCTTTACCGTGTGTTTTCAAAATAGGGAAAGCACAGCCAGAAAGGACAGTGAAAGCAGTTCTTTGCCCGTATCTTGATTTACCTATAGTTTATCAGACGACAAGCCGTTTTTCAAGGGCTGAACGGCCGCTGCACGAACTTTTAACCGGGGCGTGTGTTGACTTTTTTCTACAGCTTGTTATAATAGAGGCGAATTCCGGCGGCGGTTC
>DSLFC04101__coassemble_748_pt1 | contig 19356 bp, 20 predicted proteins | sample DSLFC04101__metabat2_high_PE_006 | metagenome-assembled genome bin DSLFC04101
CGCTGGACGCGGAGCTGAAGCAGCTTGAAGCGGAAGCGCACGAGCACCACCATCACGACCACGACGGGGAATGCGGCTGCGGTCACGAGCACCACCATCACGACCACGACGGGGCGTGCGGCTGCGGTCACGACCATCATCACCACGACCATCACCACCACGATCACCACCATGCCGACGAGGTGTTCACGAGCTGGGGCGTGGAGACGACCCGGAAATTTACGAAGGAAGAGATCGAAAACGCGCTCGCCGCGCTTTCGGACAGCGAAAAGTACGGCATGATCCTCCGCGCGAAGGGCATCGTCGCCGGCGCGGACGGCGAATGGCTGCATTTCGACTATGTGCCGGAAGAGGCGAGCGTCCGCACGGGCAGCGCGATCGTCATGGGCCGGCTGTGCGTGATCGGCGCACAGCTCAACGAGGCGGCGCTCGCGTCGCTCTTCGCGTAAAACGCAGGAAAGGCAGGTTTTCTCTATGCAGGAGATGCCGGTTTACCTGTTCACCGGTTTTCTGGAATCAGGCAAAACGAGTTTTATCAAGGAAACGCTCGCAGACAAGCGCTTTCACAGCGGACAGCGCACGCTGCTGCTGCTCTGCGAGGAGGGCGAGACGGAGTACGACACGGACGAGCCGTACATGCAGAGCGTGTTCATCGAGACGATCGAGGAAGAGGACGAGCTGAACGCGGAGATGCTGCAGCTGCTCGCCAAAAAGCACAGGGCGGCCCGCGTGCTGATCGAGTACAACGGCATGTGGCAGATCAAGAACCTTTACGACAACCTGCCCGCAAGCTGGATCGTCTACCAGGAATTCATGTTTGCGGACGCCGCGACGTTCCTCGCCTACAACGCGAATATGCGCGGCCTCGTCGTCGACAAGCTGACGGGCTGCGAGCTCGTCGTGTTCAACCGCTTCACGCGGGATATGGACAAGATGGCGTTTCACAAGATCGTCCGCGGCGTTTCCCGCCGCCCGGACATCGCGTACGAGTACGTCAGCGGCGACGTCGAGTACGACGAGATCGAGGACCCGCTGCCGTTCGACATCGACGCGCCGGTCATCGAGATTGCGGACGGCGACTACGCGCTGTGGTACCGCGACCTCTCCGAGGAGCCGAAGAAGTACGACGGCAAGACCGTCGAGTACAAGGGCCTCGCCGCGGTGAACCCGCGCATGAAGCCGGGCGTGTTCTTCTTCGGCCGCCAGCTCATGACGTGCTGCGTGGAGGACATCCAGTTTGCCGGCCTGCTGACGCAGTGCGCGGCGGACGCGATGCCGGAGAACGGGAAGTGGTACACGATGCGGCTGAAGATCGAGTACAAGTGGCACAAGCTCTACGGCCAGAAGGGCCCGGTGCTGACGCTGCTCGAGATGCAGCCCGCCGACGCGCCCGAGCAGCCCGTCGCGACGTTCTATTAAAAGTACATAAATTGTCCACGTGATTTTGAGTATCCGGATGCAAACGGTCAGCATCCGGATACTTTTTTGCTTTTTCGGTTGTGGCCGCGATGCAACTATGCTATACTTTTTGTAAGAATTCAGGATTGTGAGGAAACGAAAGCAAGTGAAAGCATATCGATTGGTGTGCCCCTGCCTTCTGGGCGTGGAGGGGCTTGTGGCGGACGAGCTGCGGGAGATGGGCGCGGCGCAGGTGACGCCGGAAAACGGGCGCGTCGTGTTTGACGGCTCGCCGGAGCTGATTGCCCGCGCGAATATCCGCTCGCGCTTTGCGGAGCGCGTGCTCGTTCTGCTCGGCACGTTTGAGGCGAAGAGCTTCGAATCGCTCTTCAACGGCGTGAAGGCGCTGCCGTGGACCGACTGGATCGGGCGCGACGACGCGTTCCCCGTCAAGGGGCGCTGCCTCTCGAGCGCGCTGATGAGCGTGCCGGACTGTCAGGCGATCATCAAAAAGGCGGTCGTCGAGTCTCTGAAGGAGACGTACCGGCTCGAGCGGTTCCCGGAGACCGGGCCGCTCTGCCAGATCCAGTTTTTGATCCTGAAGGATCAGGTCAGCGTCATGCTCGACACGAGCGGCGCGGGCCTGCACAAGCGCGGCTACCGGAAGCATTCGAACGAGGCGCCGATCAAGGAGACGCTGGCCGCCGCGATGGCGAAGCTCTCGCGCGTGCGCACGGACGGCACGCTGATCGACCCGTTCTGCGGTTCAGGCACGGTCACGATCGAGGCGGCGCTGCTCGCGATGCACATCGCGCCCGGCCTGCGCCGGCGTTTTGCGGCCGAGAAGTGGCGCACGGTGCCCGGCGCCGTCTGGGAGGCGGAGCGCCGCGCGGCGAAGGCGTTCGAGCGCCGGGGAGAGGGCTTCCGCGCGTTCGCCTACGACATCGACCCCGAGGCCGTCCGCCTGACGCTCGAGAACGCCAAAAAGGCGGGGGTTGCGGAGTTCGTGACCGCCGAAGTGCGCGACATCGCGGATTTCGACGGCAGCGGCGAATACGGCTGCGTCATCTGCAACCCGCCCTACGGCGAGCGGCTGCTCGACGTCCGCGCGGCGGAGGCGATCTACCAGACGATGGGGCGCGTGTTCAGGCCGAAGCGCGGCTGGAGCTACGCGGTCATCAGCCCGGACGAGCGCTTTGAAACGCTGTTCGGCCGGAAAGCGGACCGCCGCCGCAAGCTCTACAACGGCATGATCCGCTGCCAGTATTATATGTATTACAAAACCGTCTGAGCGCGCAGCGGGCCGGGCATTGCGGAACCGCATGCGGGCGCGTTTAAAAGCGCGCCCGTCGTGCGGCGCCCGGCCGAAAACGCGCCGGCGGCAGAGGGGGAATCCTTTTGCGGGATGTTTATATCATCAACCCGAAGGCGGGAAAGAAAAATACAGCCGTGTTCTTCATGGAGCGCGCAAAGGCGTTCCACGCGGCGCACGGCGGGGACTATGCGCTCTGCCTGACGCAGCGCGAGGGCCACGGCGAGGCGCTCGCGCGCGAGGCTGCGGCGCAGGGCGGCCCGGTGCGCCTGTGGGCCGTCGGCGGCGACGGCACGCTGCTCGAGGTCGTGCGCGGCGCCGCAAACTGCGAAAACGCGGCGGTCGGCGTCTTTCCGTGCGGCAGCGGCAACGACTTTGTGCGCACGCTCGGCGGCAGGGAGATTTTCATGAATTTCGAGCGGCAGCATCGCGGCACGGCCGTGCCGATCGATATGATCCGCACCGAGCACGGCGACGCGGTCAACATCTGTTCTCTCGGCTTCGACGCGAAGGTCGCCGACGAGATGACGCGCTACAAGCACCTGCCGGCGGTGAGCGGCGAGCTGGCCTACACGCTTTCGCTCGCGAAATGCTTTTTCGGCAAGCTGGCCGACCCGATGACCGTGACGATCACGGACGAAAACGGGGCGGTCGAGCGGCACAGCGGGGAGTTCATGTTTGCGCTCGCGGGGAACGGGCGCTGGTACGGCGGCGGGTACTGCGGCGCGCCGAAGGCGCAGCTTGCGGACGGCCTGCTCGACTTCGTGCTGATCCGCCGGCCGCCGTACTACCGGATCCCGTTCCTCGTCGGCCGCTACAAGCGCGGCGAGCACATCGACGACGCGCGCTTTGCGGACCTGCTCGTCTACCGGCGCGGCACGCGGATCGAGATCGAGAGCACGGCCGAAATGGTCAGCAACATGGACGGAAACTGCGTGCGCACGCGCCGCGAAACGTATACCGTGATGCCCGGCGCGCTGCGGCTCATTCTGCCTGAGGGGGTGCGGTTGTGAGGAATTTCTGGGAACGCGGTGCGGATATCGAGACGGAGCGGCTGCGGCTGCGCGCGTGGTCGATGCACGACATGCAGGGCTTTCTGCTGTTCGCGGCCGACCCGGAGGTCATGATGGCGGCGGGCTCGAAGCCCGTGCTCTCGGCGGACGAGGCGCGCGCGGAGCTGCGCCGCTCGGTCAACGACCCGTACGCCTATGCGATCACGCTGAAAAGCACCGGCGAGATCGTCGGGAAAATCAAGTACCAGCGCGACAATTCCCGCTACAACGTGCACAGCATCTCGATCGGCTACGAGCTGGCTCGGCGCTACTGGGGGAACGGCTACATGACCGAGGCGCTGCGCAGCATGGTGCGCAACGCGTTCGACGTGATGCAGGTCGACCTCGTTGCGATCGGGCATTTCACGGAGAACGACCGGTCGCGGCGCGTGATCGAGCGGGCGGGCTTTTTATTCGACGGCGTGACGCCGTATGCGTTCAAGCGCTTCGACGGCCGCGTTTTCGACGAGGTCAACTATTCGATCCTGCGCGAGGAGTACGAATCCGGCTCGGTTTCGCCGCGCCGCCGCTTTTCGTAGGATCGCGCTGCATTTTGTAATTTTTGCCGTGCTTTTGCCGCGTTCGCTCTTGCCAAGCGCGGGGCACCGTGATAGAATGAGGAAAGTCCCAAAGGCGGGCGCCCGGGCAGCGGGCGGCCATGCCGCAGGGCGGCGCAGTTCGGCCTTGAAGGCGCTGCGCCGTGTTCGGCTTTGCCGGTATCCGCCGGCAAAGTCCGTTTTTTAGATTCAGAAAGGATGGACGAAGGAAGATGGAAATCACTTTTCCGAAGCGCCCGTACCGCACGCACGGCGGCGCGCACGTGCCGCATCATAAGAATACGGCGCATATGGAAACGCGCGTCATGCCGCCGCCTGCCGAGGTCACGCTGCCGATGACGCAGCATATCGGCGCGCCGTGCGTTCCCATTGTGAAAAAGGGCGACCATGTTTATGTCGGCACGAAGATCGCGGACAGCGACGCCTATGTTTCGGCGCCGATCCACGCGTCCGTATCGGGCACCGTGAAGGAGATCGCGAAGGTGATGATGCCCGGCGGCCAGATGGCGGATGCGGTCGTCATCACCTCCGACGGCCTGATGGAGCGCGACCCCGCGATTGCGCCGCCGCCGGAGATCCGCACGAAGCAGCAGCTCGCGCAGGCCGCGCGGGACGCCGGCCTTGTGGGCCTCGGCGGCGCGGGCTTCCCGGCGCATGTCAAGCTCAATGTGCCGGACGACAAGGCGATCGACACGCTGATCGTCAACGTCGCCGAGTGCGAGCCATACATCACTTCCGACCACCGGGAGGCGCTCGAAAACGGCAAAAACGTGCTGTACGGCGTGTACAAGATCAAGGAGATTCTCGGCGTGCACCGCGTGCTGGTCGCGATCGAGGACAACAAGCCCGACGCGATCGAGGCGCTGCGGAAGATCGCCGACAACCGGGAGCTCGACCCGAACGACGAGGTGCGCATCCTGCCGCTGCGCGCCATGTACCCGCAGGGCGCCGAAAAGGTGCTTGTGCAGGCCTGCACGGGGCGCAAGGTGCCGGCGGGCGGCCTGCCGGCCGACGTCGGCTGCCTCGTGATGAACATCGCCTCGGTGTCCTTCCTCGCCAGCTACATGAAGACCGGCATGCCGCTGACGCTCAAGCGCGTCACGGTCGACGGCAGCGCCGTGCAGAACCCGCAGAACGTCATCGTGCCGGTCGGCACGAAGATCGCGGAGGTCATGGCGTTCTGCGGCGGCTACCGCGAAGAGCCGAAGAAGATCATCATGGGCGGGCCGATGATGGGCGTCGCCGTCACGTCGGACGAGCTGCCCGTTCTGAAGCAGAACAACGGCCTTCTGGCCTTCGGCGCGCGCGAAGCGCAGCTTATGGAGCCGACGGAGTGCATTCGCTGCGGCCGCTGCGTCGCGGCATGTCCGATGCACCTGCTGCCGACGCGGCTTGAAAAATACGCCGAGCGCAAGGATGTGGAGATGCTGAAATCGCTCGACATCATGAGCTGCATGGAGTGCGGCTGCTGCGCGTATTCGTGCCCGGCGGGCCGTCGCCTCGTGCAGGCGATCCGCCTCGGCAAGTTTTATGTGAAAAAGGACGGTGCAAAGAAATGAATAAACTGATTGTCTCGTCCTCGCCGCATTTCCACGCGAAGGACACGACCGCCGGCATCATGCTGGACGTCATCATCGCGCTCACGCCGGCCATGATCGCTTCGGTGATCATTTTCGGCTTCCGCGCGGCGGTCATCATCCTCACAACGGTCGCGTCGTGCATTTTGAGCGAGTACCTCTCGCGCGTCGTGATGAAGCGGCGGCAGACCGTCGGCGACCTCTCCTGCGTCGTCACCGGCATTCTGCTCGCGATGAACCTGCCGGTTTCGATCAACCCGCTCATCGCGGCGTTCGGCGGCGTCGTTGCGATCGTCGTCGTCAAGCAGATGTTCGGCGGCATCGGGCAGAACTTCGTGAACCCGGCGCTGACCGCGCGCATCATCCTGATGAACTCGTTCCCGGCGAAGATGACCGCCTGGACCGCCCCGATGGACCACAGCTACTTCGACGCGATGACGACGGCGACGCCGCTCGGCATCCTCTCGGAGGGCACGGGCGAGGCGCTGCCCTCGTATCTCGACATGTTCCTCGGCAACACCGGCGGCTGCCTCGGCGAAACGTGTGCGCTTGCGCTTCTGATCGGCGGCGTGTACCTCGTCGCGCGGCGCGTCATCAGCCCGGTGATCCCGGTTACATACCTCGCGACGGCGGCGGTGCTCTCGCTGCTGCTCGGGCGCGACCCGCTCTTCGACCTGCTTTCGGGCGGCCTGCTGCTCGGCGCGATCTTCATGGCGACCGACTACACGACGAGCCCGATCAACTTCGGCGGCCGCATCGTCTTTGCGGTCGGCTGCGGCGTGCTGACGATCCTGATCCGCGAGTTCGGCTCGCTGCCCGAGGGCGTTTCGTATTCGATCGTTCTGATGAACATCATGGTGCCGCTGATCGAGCGCGCCGTGAAGCCGCGGGCCTTCGGCAAGGTGAAGGCCGGAAAGGCGGGTGCGAAATGAAGCTGAATGCAAGTGCGGTTTTGAAACCCGCCCTCACGCTTTTTGTGATCTGTCTCGTCGTCACGGCGCTGCTTGCAGGCACCAATATGCTGACGAAGGACAGGATCGCCGAACAGGCGCAGATCACCGCGGAGGAGTCGCGGCGCATCGTCCTTTCTGAGGCCGATACGTTTGAGGAGACGGACGGCTGCTACACGGGCACGCGCGGCGGCGAAGTCGTCGGCTACGTGTTCGAGACCGAGGCGAAGGGCTACGGCGGCACGGTGCAGGTCATGACCGGCATCGATACCGCGGGCAGCATCACGGGCGTCGTGATCCTCAGCCACGAGGAGACGCCGGGCCTCGGCGCAAACGCCGAGCGCGCCTCGTTTACGGACCAGTACAAGCAGGCGGTCCCGGAAAACGGGATCACGCTTGTGAAGAACAAAACGCCCGAAGCGGGCGAAGTCGAGGCGCTGACCGGCGCGACGATCACGAGCCGCGCCGTCACCGACGCCGTCAATGCGGCGATCGAGCAGTACAATGCCATAAAGGGGGGCGCATGAGATGGCAAAGAATCTGAGACAGGAGTTCACAAAAGGCATTATCAAGGAGAACCCCGTGCTGCGGCTTGTGCTCGGCACCTGCGCGACGCTGGCCGTCACGACGGCGGCGTCGAACGCGATCGGCATGGGCCTCGCGACGACGTTCGTGCTTGTCTGTTCGAATGCGGCGATCTCCCTGCTCAAAAAGGTCATTCCCGATAAGGTGCGCATCCCGGCGTACATCACGCTGATCGCGGGCTTTGTCACGATCGTGCAGCTTCTGGTCAAGGCGTTCGTCCCGTCGCTCGACGAGGCGCTCGGCGTATTCCTGCCGCTGATCGTCGTCAACTGCATCATTCTCGGCCGCGCGGAGATGTTCGCGAGCAAGAACCCCGTGCTGCCCAGCATCGTGGACGGCCTCGGTATGGGCGTCGGCTTTACGGCGGCGCTGCTTGCGATGGGCATCATCCGTGAGCTGCTCGGCGCAGGCACCGTGTTCGGCCTGCCCGTGCTCTCGGGCTTTATGGACCCGATCATCATCTTCCTGCTCCCGCCGGGCGGCTTCTTCGTGTTCGGCATTCTGGTCGCGATTGCGGGCAAGCTTTCCGAGGAGGGCAAGGCGCCCGAAACGATGGGCTGCGCCTCGTGCCCGCTGGCGGCCTCCTGCTCGAAGGTGCAGGGAAAGTGTGAAAAGGAGGGCGGGGAGAAGTAATGGACCTGAAATTTCTTGTCGGCGTTTTTCTCGCCGCGATCCTCACCGAAAACTATATCCTGAATAAATTCCTCGGCATCTGCCCGTTCCTCGGCGTGTCGAAGAAGCTCAACACGGCCGTCGGCATGAGCTGCGCGGTCACGGCGGTCATGGTCATCGCGACGGCGGTGACCTGGCCGGTGTACACCTATGTGCTCGTCCCGAACGATCTCAGCTATCTGCAGACGATCGTCTTCATCCTGATCATCGCGGCGCTCGTGCAGCTGCTCGAGATCATGATGCGCAAATACATGCCGCCGCTGTATAATGCGCTCGGCATTTACCTGCCGCTCATCACGACGAACTGCGCCGTGCTCGGCGTCACGATGCTGGTGCTCGAGAAGGGCGCGGCGGATGCGAATTTCGGCTACGTCGCGTCGCTTGTCAACGCGTTCGGCGCAGGCGTCGGCTTCCTCGTCGCGATGGTGCTGTTCGCCGGCGTGCGCGAGCGGCTCGAGCTGTGCGACGTGCCGAAGTTCCTGCGCGGCCTGCCGATCACGCTGATCGCCGCCTCGCTTGTGGCGGTTTCGTTCCTCGGCTTCAACGGCATCGTGGACGGCCTGCTCGCCTGAGGCGCATCTGAGTTATGAAAGGATAATGGAGTATGGAAATTCTGATTCCGGTATTGATCGTGGCGGGCATCGGCCTTGTGGCCGGTATTATTCTGGCGATCGCCTCCGTCGTCATGGCTGTGCCGAAGGATGAAAAGGCCGAGGCGATCCTCGAGGTGCTGCCCGGCGCGAACTGCGGCGCGTGCGGCTTTTCGGGCTGCTCGGGCTATGCGGCGGCCCTCTCGAAGGGCGAGGCGCAGGTCGGCCTCTGCTCGCCCGGCGGCGAGGCCTGCGCGAAGGCCTGCGCCGAGCTGCTCGGCGTCGGCGATGTGTCGGTCGAAAAGAAGACGGCGCTCGTCCACTGCATGGGCAGCTACGACATGACGAGCGACAAAATGAATTACGACGGGATTCAAAGCTGCTCGGCGTCCACGTTTTTGGCCGGCGGCATCACAAGCTGCCGCTTCGGCTGCATGGGCATGGGCGACTGCGCGGCGGTGTGCGCGTACGGCGCGGTCAGCATCTGCAACGGCCTGGCGTCGATCGACCCGCACAAGTGCCGCGGCTGCTCGCAGTGCGTCGCCGCCTGCCCGAAGGGGCTCATCAGCTTTGTGCCGCTCAGGAAGCAGGCCGTCGTGCGCTGCTCGAACTGCGACAAGGGCGCGCAGACGACGAAGGTCTGCAAGATCGGCTGCATCGGCTGCATGAAGTGCGTGAAGTCCTGCGAGTACGGGGCCGTGCAGGTCGAAAACTTCTGCGCGAAGGTCGACCCCGCCAAGTGCGTCGGCTGCGGCAAGTGCGTCGAAGCCTGCCCGCGGCACGTCATTACGCTGCTGGACGTATAACCGGCTGCAATAAAAAAAGCTGTACCGAAAACTTCGGTACAGCTTTTTTGCTGTGTATGGGCGGCTGCGGTCAGAGCAGGTCCGCGTACTCCTCAAACGGCGCGAGGCTGCGCTTTAAGATGCCGTTCATGTAGGCGATCAGGATGCCGTAGTTCGTGTAGGGCACGCCGCTCTCCTCGGCGAAGCTCTGCCGGTACTGCATCTCGCGCTCGTTCAGCATGCAGCCGCCGCAGTGAACGACGAGCGCGTAGGGGGAGAGGTCCTCCGGGAAGCCGCCGCCCGCGGTGAACGCGAACCGCAGCGTTTTTCCGGTGTGCTTCTGGATCCACGCCGGCAGCTTGACGGTGCCGATGTCGGCGCACTGCCTGTGGTGCGTGCACCCCTCGGAGATCAGCACGCAGTCGCCGTCGCGCAGCGTCTCGATCGAGGCCGCGCCGCGCGCCGCCGTCTCGAGCACGCCCTTGTAGCGCGCAAAGAGGATCGAGAACGAGGTCAGCGGCACGGTTTCCGGCACGAGCGCCTTGACCTTGCCGAACGCCTGGCTGTCGGTCACGACGAGCCGCGGCGGCTGCTTCAGGCCCGCGAGCACGCCGGGCAGCGTCTCCACCTGCGTGACCGAGCAGGTCGCGCCCGCGTCGAGGATGTCGCGGATCGACTGCACCTGCGGCAGGATCATGCGGCCCTTCGGCGCGGATTCGTCGATCGGCGTGACGAGCACGACGTGGTCGCCCGGCTCGAGCAGGTCGCCGAGGATCGTTTTCTGTCCGGCGCCGGTCTGCGCGAGCGCCGCGATGCGTTCCTTGAGCGCGCCGATGTTCTCGCCGGTCAGCGCGCTGACCGTGATTTCGTTTTCACCGGCCGGCGCGACCGTCTGCAGATCCGCCTTGTTGAAGACCGTGAGGAACGGCACGCCTTTTTTCCGGAAGAGCGCGCAGAGCGCTTCGTCCTCCTCCGTCTTGCCCGCCGTGCCGTCCACGACGAGCACGGCGACGTCGGTCTTGTTCAGCACCTGCCGCGCGCGCTGTACGCGCAGCGCGCCGACGGCGCCCTCGTCGTCGATGCCGGGCGTGTCGATGATGACGACCGGGCCGAGCGGCAGCAGCTCCATCGATTTCTGCACCGGGTCGGTCGTCGTGCCCTTCACGTCGGAGACGATCGAGAGCGGCTGCCCGGTCACGGCGTTGACGACGCTCGATTTTCCGGCGTTGCGCCTGCCGAAAAACGCGATGTGCACGCGGTTGCCCGAGGCGGTTTCATTCAGTCCAGCCATGTTTTTGGCCCACCTTTCTTTATCGGATTGCGGCGAAAGCACGCACGGCTTAAAGCGCCGGTGCGGCAGCCTGCGGGGGAAATCAGAAGCGGAAGTCGCGCTCGCCGCCGGCGATCTTGCCGATGTACTCCGCGGTGAGGCGGCGCGTCTTTTCGTTCGGGATGTTTGCGAGCTCTTTCTCGATCATCGCTTCGCCGATGCGCTTCGTCTCCGCGCTCGCGTAATCCTCGAGGAATTCCTTCAGCGTGATCAGCGCATTCGGGTGGCAGCAGTTCTGGATCTGCCCGCTCTTGCACAGGCTCATGAAGCGGTCGCCGGTGCGGCCCTCGCGGTAGCACGCCGTGCAGAACGACGGGATGTGCCCGTTTTCCATCAGCCAGCGGACGACCTCGTCGAGCGAGCGCTGGTCGGAAACGTCGAACTGCTCGGTGTCGGTCGGGCGCTCCTCCTCGGCGTAGCCGCCGACGCTCGTCCGCGACGCGCCGCTGATCTGCGAAACGCCGAGATTGATGACCTGCTCGCGCACCTTCTGGCTCTCGCGCGTCGAGATGATCATGCCGGTGTACGGCACCGCGATGCGGATCAGCGCGCAGATCTTCGCAAAGGTCTCGTCGCTGATGCCGTTGTCGAACTTTGTCGGGTCGATGTCGTCGGCCTTCTTGAGGCGTGGCACGCTGATCGTGTGCGGGCCGACGCCGTGCACGGCTTCCAGGTGCTCCGCGTGCATGAGCTGGCCCGCGAACTCGTAGCGGTACAGCTCGAGGCCGTACAGCACGCCGAGGCCCACGTCGTCGATGCCGCCCTCCATCGCGCGGTCCATCGCCTCGGTGTGGTAGGCGTAGTTGTGCTTCGGTCCCGTCGGGTGCAGCTTCTCGTAGCTTTCCTTGTGGTAGGTCTCCTGGAACAGGATGTAGGTGCCGATGCCGGCCTCCTTGAGCTTTCTGTAGTTTTCCACGGTCGTCGCCGCGATGTTGACGTTGACGCGGCGGATCGCGCCGTTCTTGTGCTGGATGCCGTAGATCGTCTTGATGCAGTCGAGAATGTACTCGATCGGGTTGTTGACCGGGTCCTCGCCGGCCTCGATCGCGAGGCGCTTGTGGCCCATGTCCTGCAGGGCGACGACCTCTTTCGCGACCTCCTCCTGCGTCAGCTTGCGGCGCGGGATATGGCCGTTCTGGCGGTGGTACGGACAGTATACGCAGCCGTTCACGCAGTAGTTCGAGAGGTAGAGCGGCGCGAACATGACGATGCGGTTGCCGTAAAACCTGCGCTTGATCTCGCCGGCCAGCGCGTAGATCTCCTCGATGACCTCGGGAATCTCGCAGGCGAGCAGGACGGAGGCCTCCCGGTGGGAAAGGCCCTTGCATTCCCTGGCCTTGTCGAGAATTTCGCGGATCAGCGGCCGGTTGTTGCAGTTTTCGTCGGCGTACCGCAGGGTCGCCTCGATTTCTTCGTGGGAGATAAACTCCTCGGCTTTCATGGATTTCGGATCGTACATGGTCGTTTTGTTCCTTTCTTTCGGGGCAGCCGCAGCTTTCCCGTTAGTTTTCTATCGGATCGCCGTCAGCGCGACGGCGTTTCCTCCGTGTTGTCGCTCGTGAAGTTCGAATACGCCGTCTTGATGTTGACGCCGGCGATCCGCCCGAGCTTGCCTGCCATCGCGCTGATGGCGTCCTGCGGCGCATCCACCGCAACGCTGATGATGTGGATGTTCCGCTGCCGGTAGGGGATGCCCATGCGGCCGATGATGTACTGCCCGTACTGGTGCAGCACGGCGTTGACCGCCTCGGCGCAGGCGCTGTCCTCCAGAATGATGCTCATAACCGCAACGCGTGTCTGCATGTGCAACCGTCCTTTCCAAAATGAATTCATACCGCAGCAATAAAAATGCTTCCCGCCGAAAATACGGGAAGCACAGGCAGACGGGCGCAGCCCGTCCGATTGTTCCGTATGATTTCGGCTTCCACGCGGCCGCGGCCTTGTGTGCAGAACGAAAGAATTGTAGCGGCGGCGCGCCGCAGGATTGGCTTTGGCGGGCCGATGTCTCCATTATAATAGGAGAAGCGCCGCGCGTCAAGCGGCAATGCGGCCGGGAAAACCGAAAAAAGGCAGGCGCAAAAGGCCGTTTCCGGCGCAGAAAGGCGGCGCACCGCGGTTTGAAAAGGCCTAAATATTACAAAAATGTTAAAAGTGAAATTTTCTGGAAATACCTATTGACTTTTATTGACCAAGTGATTAGAATAAGTTTAGCACTCGGGGATAAAGAGTGCTAAAGCCAAACGTTCCGACAGGATGCGGCGGCTTTTAACCATGCAACGCTTTACCGTCGCCGACCGGCGGCGGGTTTCGCGCAAAGCTCCGCGGGCGCGGAAACAGATTTTAAAATGCGGGGAGAAAGGATACGGCGCAGGATTCGGCGCCGAAAGGTAGGAACCATGACCATTAAACCTTTGACAGACAGAGTGCTCATTCAGGCTGAGAAGGCCGAAGAAACCACAAAGAGCGGCATCGTGCTCACAAGCGCAGCGCAGGAAAAGCCGCAGGTCTCGCGCGTGATCGCGGTAGGCCCGGGCGGCATGGTGGACGGCAAGGAAGTCGTCATGCAGCTCAAGGCAGGCGACCGTGTCATCACCGGCAAGTACACCGGCACCGAGGTCAAGATCGACGGCGAGGAGTACACGATCGTCCGTCAGTCCGACGTGCTCGCGATCGTCGAGTAATCCAGACTTTACGAAATTTTCTGCCGGTGCGGGAGGCGGAACCGGCGCTTCGCAGAGCGGAGTCATAAATCATGCGCCTCAGAGCAGAAAGAGAGGAATTTCACATCATGGCAAAGCAGATTATTTACGGAGAAGACGCCAGAAAGGCGCTGCTCAGCGGCATCAACCAGCTGGCGGATACGGTTAAGATCACCCTCGGCCCGAAGGGCAGAAACGTCGTGCTCGACAAGAAATTCGGCGCGCCGCTCATCACGAACGACGGCGTGACGATCGCGAAGGAAGTCGAGCTCGAGGACCCGTATGAAAACATGGGCGCGCAGCTCGTCAAGGAAGTCGCGACGAAGACGAACGACGTCGCGGGCGACGGCACCACGACGGCGACCCTGCTCGCACAGGCGCTGATCCGCGAGGGCATGAAGAACGTCACCGCCGGCGCAAACCCGATGGTGCTCAGAAAGGGCATGCAGAAGGCGACCGACGTTGCGGTTGAAGCGGTCATCAAGAATTCCAAGAAGGTTTCCGGCACGAAGGACATCGCCCGTGTCGCAGCCGTTTCCTCCGCAAACGACGAGATCGGCGAGCTGATCGCCGACGCGATGGAGAAGGTCACCTCCGACGGCGTCATCACCGTGGAAGAGTCCAAGACCGCCGAGACCTACAGCGAGGTTGTCGAGGGCATGATGTTCGACCGCGGCTACATCACGCCGTACATGGTCACCGATACCGACAAGATGGTCGCCGTCATCGACGATGCGTACATCCTGATCACCGATAAGAAGATCTCGAACATCCAGGAGATCCTCCCGCTGCTCGAGCAGATCGTGCAGAGCGGCAAGAAGCTCGTCATCATCGCCGAGGACATCGAGGGCGAGGCGCTCACCACGCTGATCCTCAACAAGCTCCGCGGCACGTTCACCTGCGTCGGCGTCAAGGCGCCGGGCTTCGGTGACAGAAGAAAGGAAATGCTCGTCGACATCGCGACGCTGACGGGCGGCCAGGTCATCTCCAGCGAGCTCGGCCTCGAGCTGAAGGATACGACGATCGACCAGCTCGGCCGCGCACGCCAGGTTAAGATCGACAAGGAGAACACGATCATCGTCGACGGCGCCGGCGACAGCGAGGCCATCAAGAGCCGCGTGAGCCAGATCAGAAGCCAGATCGAGACGACCACCTCCGACTTCGACCGTGAGAAGCTGCAGGAGCGCCTCGCGAAGCTCGCCGGCGGCGTTGCGGTCATCAAGGTCGGCGCAGCGACCGAGATCGAGATGAAGGAGAAGAAGCTCCGCATCGAGGACGCGCTCGCAGCGACGAAGGCGGCTGTCGAGGAAGGCATCGTTGCAGGCGGCGGCACCGCGCTCATCGACGCGATCCCGGCTGTCAAGGCGTATGTCGAGTCCGTTGAGGGCGACGAGAAGACCGGCGCGGCGATCGTTCTGAAGGCGCTCGAGGAGCCGGTCCGCCAGATCGCGGCGAACGCCGGCGTCGAGGGCTCCGTCATCATCGAGCACCTCAAGGCGAAGGCAACCGTCGGCTACGGCTACAACGCGCTGACCGACACCTACGGCGACATGCTCGAAGAAGGCATCGTCGACCCGACGAAGGTCACGCGCTCCGCGCTGCAGAACGCTTCCTCCGTTGCGTCCACGGTTCTGACGACCGAATCTCTGGTTGCCGACATCAAGGAGCCGGCTCCGGCGGCAGCACCGGCGGCACCGGATATGGGCGGCATGTACTGATAGATGCCGAAAACCCTTGAAATGACTGGATTCCAGCGTAGAGAAAAGCGGATTTACGCCAAACTTACGCCACAAAAAAACCGTATTAGAGCGAAATTTTACGCCAAACTTACGCCACGAATGAAGCGCATGATAGGGTAACTAATACCCGGTACTCACATCTGTTTGAGTACCGGGTATTTTTATTATTTCAGGAACAAAAATACAACCTATTTTATAGGGCGATGCCAATTTTCTCTGTTTTCCCTCCGGCGTGTCCCATCCCGACGGCGTATAGAGTGGGGAGCGCGGCGGATGGCATACAATGCTCGGAACAGACTCATCCATCCGCCGCACCACCTTTCAAAACCGGATTACATTTTTCGGCGTGTCGGGTAAGCGCTTCCCGTAGAATATGGAATTGGGCGGAGGCACGGAACGGTTGATGGTTCCGATTTCTGGGTTTCAGCCCCTTCTCTCATGAAACTCACCCCCGAGGGTTTTCCACCTTCGGGGGATTTCCATATCCGGCGCGATCCCGGTCCGTCCTCCGTTTCCTGTGGTATCCTTTTTGTCAGGCGATGGTTGGATGCGTATTCGTAATACCTCCAAATGTTGTCTGTTATCACACAGCCCAATCACTGCCTTCGGCCCCGGTCTTCGGATCGGGGCCTTTTTTCGTTTCCCCGTTGGCAGCAGTCGTATCCCGCGTCGTGTAGAGAATGAGGCTGCCGGGAAAGGAGGTGCCACGGGTAAGATGGAAGGGATACGGCAACCCAATACGCCCGCCCCGGCGGGAGAAAGGAAGGAACAACATGGCACAGGATATGGGCGACGATATAGGAGAGCGGATTTTCCGGCTTCTTGGCCGCGCAGTCGGCTATGGAATGCGCCGTTTCCTCGCGGACTACCAGAGAAATGCGGAGCAATGGACCCGGCAGCGGTTCCTCGAAAACGGCATGGACCCGACCCAAGCACAGGCCCAAGCGCAGGCCGCAGCCGCCCGCGAGGCGGTGTGCGTGCCGTTCGGCGGCGCACAGGACGCGGCCCTGTTCGCACAGATGTGCCGTCAGGACGGCGTGTACGCCATGCCGCTCACGGACCCGCAGGGCAACGGCTTCCTCCAGTTCGCCGTGGCCGACCTTGACCGAATGCAGTCCACCATTTCCCGGTTCGCGCAGGAGGTGGCCCGGCAGCATGAGCAGTGGATAGGCGAAACGCTCCGCCAGCCGGTCAGCCCGGAGAAGCTGCCGCGGCTAAGGGAAATCCCCATCACGGATCGTCCCCGCACCGCGCCGGAGCAGGCTCCCGCGCAGGAGCGTGCCGCACAGACGCAAACGCAGCAGGCTCCCAACCGCACGCAGGCCATCGCGGACAAGGTGCGGGACGCCCGCGACAATTGCACCGGCTTCAGTGACTTCCGCCAGCGGCTCGCCGAACAGGGTATCGGTGTCACCACCACCATGACGGGAGAACTTATGTTCTATGAGGCCCGCATGGGTGCGGACGGACAGCCTTTGCCCTTCGAGCACCGGCAGGACTGGTCCGTTGGAGCCGATACGCTTCAGAAAAACTACGGCGTGGACGCCCGGCAGGACTGGTTTACACGCAACCGGCCCATGGCGACGGACGGTTCGTTGGATCAGCGCGGGGAGACCCCGGACCTGAATCAGGGCATCCGCTCCCACGACGGCATGGACACGGACACGCGGACCATGCGTATCGAACGGGAGCAGAACGGCACGGATGTCCCGCCGTCCAAGGTCCGTGAGGAGAAGGCGTACAGCCTCGACTCGGAGGCCAGAGAAGCCCGCGACGCCAGCAGGCAGCTCGCCAAGGAGAGCGGTCAGACGCAGGAGCATGTCACCGACATCTCGGACAAGCTCAACCCGGTCCGGTAGGAGGTGACGCATGGCAAAGCACAGCGGCAACCCGGAGGTCAGCCGGAAGATGGGCGTCTCGGCACTGGTCACCTTCCTGCTGTCCGTTCTCGGCTTCTACCTCGGCGACCGGTACGGGGAGGCCATCGCCTCCCAGCCGGGCCAGTTCTTCGACCACTGGGGCGACGCCTTCACCGGCATGTGGCCCCTCATCCTCGACCGGCCCCTGCATCTCGACCTGTCGGCCACATCCCTGCTTGTCGGCCTCGGCATGTTCTGCGTGGTGTGGCTGGTATGGCTGCGGTTCGTGGCCTTCATGGGCAACTACCGCGCGGGCGAGGAGAGCGGTTCGGCACGCTGGGGCACCCTCAAGGAGGGCAAGGCGTTCAAGGATCAGACCAACGAGGACAACAACCTCATCTTCACCCAGAACTACGGCCTCGCCCTCCACCGGCCCAAATACAACCCGGAGCTGGACCGGAACCTGAACGTGCTGGTCATCGGCGGCTCCGGCTCCGGCAAGACGTTCAACTACGTCACCCCCAACATCATGCAACTGAACGCCAACTACTTCATCACCGACCCCAAGGGCACGCTCCTGAAGGACGCGGGCTACCTGTTCGCGGACAACGGGTATGAGATCAAGAGCTTCAACACCATCAACCTCGACGAGTCCATGCACTACAACCCGCTGAAATACGTGAAGACGGACACCGACATCCTGTCGTTCGTGAACTGCTATCGGTGGCCTGTTCCTTAATCATTCCTGCTCCTTGCTGAGGTGTCGGTGGGCGTTGCCCTATCTTTGTTGAATACTATCATTGTAGCATGATAGTAAGACAGATGTGGTGGCGTGTCGCGGATACGGAAAGGCCCCCGGCGAACGCCGAGGGCCTTCATCACAGAAAGCAGATTACTGTTGCGAAAAAATACCGCCACCCGTTCTGAGTGGCGGTACGTTTACTTGTTCAGGAAATCGGCGGGAAGGATGGCTGGCACCACCGAACCGGCAAAGTCCTTGATGTTGCGGGTAAGGATGTAGCTGGCCCCGTTCCGCTCGGCCACAGCATCCACCACCGCATCTTCAAAATCCGGCATGGCCCGCATGAGGGCCGTGTGTATGTCCATACCCTGCACATCGGCGAAACTCACAAGCTGGGCGAGCTGTTCGATCTGCTCCTTAGCCTGCTGTGCAGAGCCGAGAGCCTTGCGCAGCATATAGAAAATGTCGGTGGCGGCGGATGCGGAGATCAGGCACTCGGCATCGCCTTCAATGGCCTTTCGCAGCGCCCGGTAGGAATCTGCGAAGAATGGCTCCCGCTTTTGCAGGATGTCCAAGATTACGTTTGTGTCGATCAGGATTCTCATTGTCTGGCAAGCCGCTCCTCTCGTATGGTTTTCTCATCCATGGCGGAGTCCGCAGGGACAATCCCCACGAGGCTGTCCAGAACCGCCAGCTTATTGACGGTAGGGCTGGTGAGCCGGGCAATGTTCTTGCCATTCTTGGTAATGAATATATCCTGCTTCATAGCCATTTCCAGATATTTGCCGAGGTTGGTCTTGAACTCGGTTGCGGTTACGATCACAATATGCGCCTCCTTCATGATGTACAGTATGTTCTTTATTATCTTCATTATACACAAATCGAACGAAATTGTCAACACAAATCGGGCGATATACTCCGTTCGATATTTAGGCGGATAGAAAGAACTTTTCAGCAGCGTCCGTATCGTCCGACGCTGATCTGCACGGCGGAGTCACCGGCGATGCAGGGAAACTCGCCGCCGGGCCAGTCGATCCCGGCCTGACGGAACCAGTCGGCGATGACGGCGGGATCGGCGCAGGCGAACTCGAACAGGTATCCGTCCGCGTTGGTGAGCGTGCCGATGGCGGTGTGGTCCGCGCTCTCCTTCATGTGCCGGAGCATATCGCACAGGCTAATGATGGCTTTTCTCTGCTCCTGCTCCACGATGACGCTCTTGGTGAAGGTGATGGACGTGGCCCAGCAGCCGGGGGCGATGTGCTCCACGATCCCGGTGATCGCCACCCTGACCAGATAATCCGACATTGCCGTTCTCCTTCGCTGTATGGAGGCCCGGCCCCGCAGGGCCGGGCGGTTGACGATTCAGGCGGTCAACTCCTTCAGGACCTCAGGGGAGTACCAGATGCAGTTGCCGTAATCGGGGTCTTCATCCGTGTAAACAACATGCTTCTTTTTGTATTGAGTATAGCGCATGGCGTGTTTTTCCTTGGCGTCGGCAAAGACCCGTTC
>DSLFC04101__coassemble_851_pt1 | contig 17572 bp, 16 predicted proteins | sample DSLFC04101__metabat2_high_PE_006 | metagenome-assembled genome bin DSLFC04101
TCATCGAAGAAAACCGGCTGGCCGGTTTTGCCCGAGCGGTAGATTGCGTCGAGAATGCGCGTGACGACGATCGCCTGCTCCGGCTTCACAACGACTTCTTTGTCGTTCGCGATTGCGTCCAGCCACAGGCGCGCTTCGGTGTCGGAGGCCTTTTCCGGCTTCGCGCCGCGGTACGGGATGTTTGCGGAATCGATGTCGACCTGCTCGGTCGTCCACTTGTTGTACTTCACGCGGTTGATGCGCAGGCCGTCCCGCATATCCGCGCCGGCCTTCGTGCCGCAGAGCGTCGTTTTCGCCTCGATCACGTCGAGCGTGTTGAGCGCCCACGCCGATTCGAGCGAGATCGCCGCGCCGTTCTGCATCACGATATAACCGAACGCCGAGTCCTCAACCGTGATCTTCTCCGCGTCCCAGTCGCCCCACATGTTGCCGCATTCCTTCTGGCCGCCCAGCTTCTTGAACACACTGCCGACAACCAGCTTCGGCTTGTAGTTGTCCATCATCCAGAGCGTGAGGTCGAGCGCGTGCGTGCCGATGTCGATCAGCGGGCCGCCGCCCTGCTCGTACTCGTCGATGAACACGCCCCAGGTCGGCACGCCGCGGCGGCGCACCGCATGCGCCTTGGCGTAGTAGATTTCGCCCAGCTCGTCCGCCTCGCAGGCGCGCTTTAAGTACCACGAATCCGGGCGGTAGCGGTTCTGGTAGCCGATCGACAGCTTCTTGCCGGTGCGCTTCGCGGCGTCCAGCATCTTCTGCGCTTCCTCGCCGTTGATCGCCATCGGCTTTTCGCACATGACGTGCTTGCCCGCTTCCAGCGCGTCGACCGTGATGAAGCTGTGCTCGCGGTTCGGCGTGCACACGTGCACGATGTCGATCGTCTCGTCCTTCAAAAGCTCTTTGTAATCGGTGTAGACCTTCGCACCCTCTGCGCCGTACTCCGCGCAGGCCTTCTGCGCGCGCTCCTCGATGATGTCGCAGAACGCGACGAGCTCGGCGTTCGGCTGGCGGGTCAGCGAGGGCATGTGCTTGCTGTTGGCGATGCCGCCGCAGCCGATGATGCCGATTCTGAATTTACGTTCCATGGTTTTCTGCCTCCCTGCGCGGAATTCCGCGGATTTCTGTTTTTATTGTAAAGCCTCGCGCGGGCTTTGTCAATGGCGCGCGCGGCGCCGCTTCCATTTTGCTGGATATTGACAAGCCGTTCCCGCTTCACTATAATAGAAAAGACCGCTGCATGAAGCAGCACCGGGAGGCAAGAAGCGCTCCGCAAATTTGAATGCTCTGTGCAGGGCTCTCCTGTCCCCGATTTCAGAATTATGTATACCACGAAGGTATGCGGCTTTTCCACAAGGAAAAACTGCATGCCTTTTTTTGTTTGGCGCGGGACGGCGCAGACGCCTGCTGCAAAAGGAAAGAAAGAGGAATCGACATGAAAAAATTTCTGGCGGCGCTGCTCGCCCTCGCGCTCCTGCTCGGCACGACAGCCTGCGGCAGCGCGGAAAGCACTTCCGGCGAAAGCGCAAGGGAAGAAAGCATAAGCGAAGCAGCCACCGCTTCCGGCACGGAAGAGGAGCCCACAACGCTCGTCTACGGCAGCAGCGACTACACGCGCATCAACCCGGCCATGGACGAGCACGGCGAGATCAACCTCCTGCTGTTCAACGGCCTGACCGGCCACGACGGCGACAACGCGGTCGTTCCGGCACTGGCGAAAAGCTGGGATTTCGACGAGGAAACCTGCACCTATACGTTCCACCTCGAGGAGGACGTGCGCTGGCACGACGGCGAGCCGTTCACGGCGGAGGACGTGCAGTTTACGATCGAAGCGATCATGGACCCGGGAAACGGCTCTGAAAACGCGCCGAACTTCGAGGACGTCGAGGAGATCACCGTGATCGACGACCACACGATCTCTTTCCGGCTCTCCGCGCCGAACGTCGCGTTCCTCGACTACATGACGATGGCGATCCTGCCGAAGCACCTTCTGGAGGGCGAGGACATGCAGACCGCCGACTTCTTCCGCAGCCCGATCGGCACCGGCCCGTACAAGCTCGCGAGCTGGGACGAGGGGCAGACAATCACGCTGGAAAAGAACGCGGACTATTTCAGGGGCGAGCCGAACATCGACACGATCGTGTTCAAGATCGTACCGGACGACAACGCCAAGGCGCTGCAGCTCCGCGCCGGCGAGCTCGACCTCGCGCTGCTGACGCCGAAGGACGCGGCCACCTTTGCCGACGAAGAAGGCTTCACCTGCTACGACATGGAAACGGCCGACTACCGCGGCATCCTGTTCAACTTCCAGAACGAATACTGGCAGGAAAACCGCGACCTGATCCCGGCGGTCTGCTACGCGATCGACCGCGAAGCGATCATCGACGCGGTCCTGCTCGGTCAGGGCATGGCGGCCTACGGCCCGCTGCAGCGCAACGTCTACAATTATGAGGACGTCGAGCACTACGACTACGACCCGGAAAAGGCGCGCGCCGTGCTGGAGGCGGCCGGCTGCGTGCTCGGCGAGGACGGCTTCTACACGCGGAACGGCGAGACGGTCGGCTTTGTGCTGAGTGTCGGCGCCGGCGATCAGGTGCGCATCGACATGGCGCAGATCGTCGTGCAGCAGCTGCGTGAGATCGGCATGGACGTGACGGTGGACATCCCGGCGCAGGTGGACTGGAGCGGCCAGATGGCGTACCTGATCGGCTGGGGCAGCCCGTTCGACGCGGACGACCACACCTACAAGGTGTTCGGCACCGATAAGGGCGCGAACTACTCCGGCTATTCGAATGCCGACGTCGACCGCTACCTGACCGAGGCGCGCGAGTCGGACGACCCGGCGGTGCGCGCCGAGGCCTACGCAAACTTCCAGAAGGCGCTCGCCGCGGACCCGGCCTTCGCGTTTATCTGCTACATCGACGCGAACTACGTGGCGGACGCGTCGATCACGGGCATCGACGCGGACACCGTCATGGGCCACCACGGCGTCGGCATCTTCTGGAACGTCGCCGAATGGACGATCGATTGAATTTACTGGAACAAATCCACAGGAAAGGACGAAAGACGTGAGCGAGCTGCTTCGTGTTGAAAATTTATCGGTCAGCTTTGACACGCCGCGCGGCGAAATTCAGGCCGTGCGCGGCGTTTCGCTCGCGCTTTCCCGCGGCGAGGTGCTGGCTATTGTCGGCGAATCGGGCTGTGGGAAAAGCGTGCTGTGCAAGGCCGTCATGAAGCTGCTCCCGCCGACGGCGCGGATCCGCGCGGGCCGCATCTTCCTGAACGGGATCGATATAACGGATTACCGCGAGCGCGAGATGCGCAAACTGCGCGGCCGCGCGTTCTCGATGGTCTTTCAGGACCCGATGACCGCCCTGAACCCGACGATCCCGGTCGGCCGGCAGATCGCCGAGGCGGTCCGCGCGCACAACCACCGGCTGCCCGAGGCCGCCGTGCGCCAAAAGGTGCTCGCACTGATGGAGCTCGTCGGCATCGAGCGCGGCGCGGAGCGGTACGACCTGTGCCCGCACAGCTTTTCGGGCGGCATGCGCCAGCGCGCCGTGATGGCAGCGGCGCTTGCGGCCGACCCGCTGCTGCTCTTCGCAGACGAGCCGACCACAGCGCTCGACGTGACCGTGCAGGCGCAGATCCTCGACCTGCTGCGGGAGATCCAGCAGAAGAAGGGCACGGCGACCGTGCTCGTGACGCACGACCTCGGCGTCGTGGCGCGCGCCGCTGACCGCGTGGCCGTGATGTACGCCGGGAAGATCGTCGAGACCGGCACCGTCGAGGACATCTTCTACGACCCGCGCCACCCGTACACCTGGGCGCTGATGCGCGCGCTGCCGGCCTTCTCGAAGGGGCAGGACACGCTGCCGGCGATCCCCGGCCTGCCGCCGACGCTGATCGACCCGCCGCCCGGCGATGCGTTCGCGCCCCGCAACGCATACGCCATGCAGATCGACTACGAGGAGGAACCGCCGATGTTCCGCATTTCGGACACGCATTTCGCCGCCACATGGCTGCTCGACCCGCGCGCGCCGAAAATCGAATGCCCGATAAGGAGGCCGCGCCATGGATGACATCCTGCTCGACATACAGGACCTCTCGCACCGCTTCCGGCTCTCGCGGCACGCGGCGGTCGACGCGCTGCGCGGCGTGTCGCTGCAGCTTCGCCGCGGCGAGATCTTCGGGCTCGTCGGGGAATCCGGCTCCGGAAAATCGACGCTCGCGCGGTGTGCGATGAACATCACAAAGCCGTCGTCCGGCAGCATCCGCTTCGACGGCGTCGATATTCTCGACCCGAAGCAGCGCCGGCAGAACCGCCGGATGCTTTCAGCGGTGCGGCAGCTGATTTTTCAGGATTCCGACTCGAGCCTCAACCCGCGCATGAAGGTGCTCGACATCCTCGCGGAGCCGCTGCGCATCGCGCGCACGGCACCGCCCCGGCACGCGCTCCGCGCACAGATGGCCGAGGCGCTCGGGCGCGTCGGGCTGGACGGCGCGTATCTCGACCGCCGCCCGCCGGAGCTTTCGGGCGGCCAGCGGCAGCGCGTTGCGATCGCCCGCGCGCTTTTGATGGAGCCGAAGCTCCTGATCGCGGACGAGCCGATCGCCGCGCTGGACGTCTCGATTCAGGCGCAGATCGTCAACCTGTTCCGCGCCCTGCAGCGCGAAAACGGCTTCACGCTGCTGTTTATCGCGCACGACCTCGCGATGGTGGAATTCCTCTGCGACCGCGTCGGCGTGCTCTGCCGGGGCCGCCTCGTCGAGGTCGCGCCGACAAAGGCGCTGTTTGAGAACCCGCTGCACGGCTACACGAAGGTGCTGCTCGATTCGATCCCTATCCCGGACCCGAGACTCGAGCGCGCGCGAAAGATCGCGCCGTACCGGGACGCGCCGCTTCCGGACGGGCCTTTGCGCGAGGCGGCGCCGGGCCATTTCGTGCTTTCGGAGGAGGGATTCGATGCGCCTTAGAAAAACGCTGCTTTATTTTGGCAAAAAACTTCTGCTGTTCCTCGTCAGCGTGTTCGCGCTCTCGGTCGTCGTGTTCTGGATCTCCCGGCTCGCGCCGGGCGACCCGCTCGTCGCCTTTTACGGCGACCGCGCCGAGACGATGAGCCCGGAGCAGCGCGCCTGGGCGACGGAGCGGCTCGGGCTGGACGATTCCATCCCGGTGCAATACGTGCGCTGGCTGCAGAACGCGCTGCACGGCGATTTCGGCATCTCCTACCAGTACAAGCAGGACGCCCTGCAGGTCGTCGCCGGGCGCATCGGGAACACGCTGCTGCTCGGCGGCGCGGGCTTCCTGCTGACCTTTTCGCTCGCGCTTCTGCTCGGCGTGCTGTGCGCGCGGTTTGAGGACCGCCTGCCCGACCGCATCCTGTGCAAACTCGGCACATTTTCAAGCTGCATCCCGGAGTTCTGGCTCTCGCTCGTGCTGCTTCTAATCTTCGCCGTTTACCTGCACGTGCTGCCGAGCAGCGGCGCCTACACGGCCGGAAAGGCCGGCGACGTCGGCGACCGGCTGCGGCACCTGATTCTGCCGCTGACGGTTGTCGTCCTCGGCCATTTGTGGTATTATGCTTATATGATCCGCAACCGCCTGCTCGAGGAGGTCCGCGCGGATTACGTGCTGCTCGCGCGCGCCAAGGGCCTCTCGCGCCGCACGGTGCTGTTCCGGCACTGCCTGCGCAACGCCCTCCCCGCCTTTCTGAGCCTTGCGGCGATTTCGGTGCCGCACATACTCGGCGGGACCTACATCGTCGAGACCGTGTTCTCCTACCCCGGCCTCGGCACGCTCGCCTACGAGAGCGCGCGGTATCAGGACTACAACCTCCTGATGCTCGTCTGCATGCTTTCGGGTGCCGTCGTGATCCTGTGCTCCATCGCGGCGCAGATCGTGAACGAGCGCATCGACCCACGCCTGCGGGACCCGGAAACGGAGGCGGCAGCATGACGGACCCGCGCTTTACGGTCGTCGGCATGCGGCCCGCTGCGGCTGCGCCGGCCCCGAAAAAAACGAAAACACGCGGCAGGCGGCCGGTTCTCGCCGCCGCGCTGCTGCTTCTGATTCTGCTCGGCTGCATTTTCGCCGGGCTGCTGACGGCAAAGGACCCGGCCTACATGGACCTCGAGCACTACAGCGCGCCGCCCAGCCGGGAATTCCCGTTCGGCACCGATTCGCTCGGCCGCGACATCTTTTCGATGATCTGGTACGGCGGACGCGTCTCGCTCCTGATCGGCCTGCTCTCGGCGGCGATCTCCGCCGGGCTCGCGATCCTGTTCGGCGCGCTGAGCGGCATGGCGCCCGCCTGGCTCGACGCGCTGCTGATGCGCTGCACCGAGATCCTTCTGAGCGTGCCGAACCTGCTCCTCGTCCTCTTTTTGCAATCGATCCTCGGCGAAGCCAACGTGCTGAGCCTTTCGCTCGTCCTCGGCGTTACCGGCTGGATGAGCATGGCGAAGGTCGTGCGCACCGAGGTGCGGCAGCTGCGCAGCGCCGACTTCGTCACGGCCTCGAAATGCATGGGCGGCGGCTTCTTCCACGTCCTTGGCGCGCATCTGACGCCGAACTTCCTGCCGTCGATCCTCTTTATGGCCGTGATGAACATCCGCAGCGCGATTGTCGCGGAATCGACGCTGAGCTTCATGGGCATCGGTCTGCCGCTCGAGATCATCTCGTGGGGCAGCATGCTCTCGCTCGCCGAGCGCGCGATGATGAGCGGCGCATGGTGGATCATCGTGATCCCCGGCGCGTTCCTCGTCGTGACGCTGCTGTGCGTCACCGAGCTCGCCAACGCGCTGCGCAAGAGCCTCAGCAGCAGGCACAGCAACCTTTGACCCCGCCGGCGCGAACGCGCCCGAAAGGATAATACCATGACCCTTACGGAATTTTTTCATCAAAACCAGAAAGCGGCGATCGCCTTTTCCGGCGGCGTCGATTCGGCCTACCTGCTTTACGCGGCCCTGCAGAGCGGCGCGGACGTGCGGGCGTACTACGTGAAGTCCGCCTTCCAGCCGCAGTTCGAGCTGGACGACGCGCGGCGCCTTGCCGAAGCGCTCTCGGCGGACATGCGCGTGCTCGACGTCGACATCCTAGCCGACGAGACGGTCGCGGCGAACCCGCCCGACCGCTGCTACCACTGCAAGAGGCGCATCTTTTCAGCGATCGCCTCGGCGGCGGCCGCCGACGGCTACACGCTGCTGCTCGACGGCACGAACGCCTCCGACGACGCGGGCGACCGGCCCGGTATGCGCGCGCTGCGGGAGCTTTCGGTGCGCTCGCCGCTGCGCGAATGCGGCCTGACAAAGCCGGAGATCCGCCGGCTTTCGCGGGAGGCCGGGCTGTTCACCTGGGACAAGCCCGCCTACGCGTGCCTTGCGACGCGCGTTCCCGCCGGCGAGCGGCTGACCGCGGAAAAGCTCGAAAACACTGAGCGCGCCGAGGATTTCCTCTTCTCCCTCGGCTTCACGGATTTCCGCGTGCGCCTCTTCAGCGGCGCCGCGCGGCTGCAGCTTCCGGCGGAACAGCTTCCGCGGCTGCTCGAGCGCCGGGCGGAGATCCTCTCCGAACTCAAAAAAACGTACAGCGCCGTTGTGCTGGACCTGGAGGTGCGATAATGAACAGTGAAATCAAACAGATATTGGAGGCCGTACAGCGCGGCGAAATGGATGTGGACGACGCGCTGCTGCGCATCAAGACCGAGCCGTTCGAAGACATCGGCTACGCGAAGGTGGATCTGCACCGCAAGGTGCGCCAGGGCGCGGCCGAGGTGATCTACGGCGCGGGCAAAACGCCGGAGCAGATCATCGGCATCGCGGAGACGATGAAGCGCAGCGGCCAGAACACGATCCTCATCACGCGGCTTTCGGCCGAGGCCGCCGAGGCCGTGCAAAAGGCGCACGACCTGCACTACCATGCGGCGGCGCGCGTCGGCATCATCGGCGAGATGCCGGAAAAGAGCGGCATCGGCAAAATCGTCGTCGCCACCGGCGGCACGAGCGACATCCCGGTTTCCGAGGAGGCCGCGCTGACCGCCGAGGTGCTCGGCAACGAGGTCGTGCGGCTGTACGACGTCGGCGTCGCCGGCCTGCACCGCCTTCTGGCGCATAAGGAAACCATCATGTCCGCCAGCGTGATCGTCGCGATCGCCGGCATGGAGGGCGCGCTCGCCAGCGTGATCGGCGGCCTTGCGGACTGCCCGGTCATCGCCGTGCCGACCAGCGTGGGCTACGGCGCGTCGTTCGGCGGCGTTTCGGCGCTGCTCTCGATGCTGAATTCCTGCGCGAGCGGCGTCTCGGTCGTGAACATCGACAACGGCTTCGGCGCCGGCTACCTCGCCAGCATGATCAACCACATGGACACGCGGCCGGCAAACGGCTGAACCGCGCGCCGCAACTGAAACTGAAAGGAATGAGCCTATGAAAATCCTGTACCTCGACTGCGGCATGGGCGCTGCCGGCGACATGCTGGCCGCCGCGCTGCTGGAGCTTCTGCCCGACCGGGAAGCGTTTGTCAATGAGCTCAACGGCCTCGGCATTCCGGGCGTGCGCTTTCAGGCCGACCCCGCCGTGAAGTGCGGGATCACCGGCACGCATATGACCGTCACGGTCAACGGCGCCGAGGAGGAGAGCTTCGACCACCAGCACGGCCATACGCATGATCATGAGCACGCGCACGACCACGAACACGCGCACGACCACGAACACGCGCACGACCATGAACACGCGCACGACCATGAGCACACGCCTGAACACGGCCACCACCATCACAGCGGGCTGCACGACATCGAGCACATCGTGCGCGGCCACCTGCACCTGCCGCAGACCGTGCAGGACGACGTCATGGCCGTATACGGCCTGATCGCCGAGGCCGAAAGCCACGCGCACGGCGTGCCCGTTACGGAGATCCACTTCCACGAGGTTGGCACGCTGGACGCGGTCGCCGATGTGACCGCCGTCTGTTTGCTGATGCACCGGCTCGCGCCGGACGAAGTGGTCGTCTCCCCCGTTCACGTCGGCAGCGGCCAGGTGCGTTGCGCGCACGGCATTCTGCCCGTGCCCGCCCCGGCGACGGCGTTCATCCTGCGCGGCGTGCCGATCTACGGCGGCAGCGTGCGCGGCGAGCTCTGCACGCCGACCGGCGCCGCGCTGCTCAAGCACTTCGCGACGCGCTTCGGCGCGATGCCCGCGATGCAGGTCGAATCCATCGGCTACGGCATGGGCAAAAAGGATTTTGAGGCCGCAAACTGCGTGCGTGCCATGCTCGGCGAAACCGAAAGCCGCGGCGACACGGTGCTCGAGCTTTCCTGCAATGTGGACGACATGACCGCTGAAGCGATCGGCTTCGCGATGGAACGCCTCTTTGCGGGCGGCGCGCTCGAGGTCTACACCGTGCCGATCGGCATGAAAAAGTCCCGGCCGGGCACGCTGCTGCGCGTGATGTGCCGCGAGCCGGACCGCGAAGCGATGCTCGCGCTGCTTTTCCGGCACACGACGACGCTCGGCGTGCGCGAAACCGTGACGCGCCGCTACGTGCTCGACCGCAAGCTCGAAACGCTCGAGACGCCCTGCGGCCCGGTCCGCCGCAAGGTCTCCTCCGGCTACGGCGTGCGCCGCGAAAAGTACGAGTACGACGACCTCGCCCGCATCGCCCGCGAAAAGGATATCAGCCTGCGGGAGGCCGCGGCGCTTCTGGAAAACCGCTGATCCGGTTCAAAATTGCATTTATGAAAAAACAGGCGAAGATGCATCCCCGTATGGGGAAACGCACCTTCGCCTGTTTTCTATCCGTTTTGCAAAGCCGTGCCGCGGGGAAATTCCCGCAGGCGCGGCTGTTTTGCTGCGGTATGGTCAGCCGTCCGCGTTCTGCGGCGCCCTGTCCGCGAGCGCCTGCCGCGCACGATGCTCGGCCAGATTGAAGCTGAAGAAGCCGCCGTCCTCGTGGTAGAGCGCATAGTCGTCGAGGAAACGCCGCGCATTCGAGCGCGTCACGTGGTCTGCGTTCGGGTCGTTCTCGAGCCGCACCGCGTCGGGCACCGCGCTCGCGCCGAGCTGCTCGAAATAGGCGCGGTCCAGCGTCCAGCCGGCGCCGCTGCACACGCGGTCGGCATTGAACCGGGACACGATCGACGGCGCGTTGGAAAACGCCAGAATGCCGAACATCGCGATGCACACGGCGAGCGCGGCGGGCACAAACCGCACGCGGCGCGAGACCATGCGGGCGAGCAGCAGGATGAACACCAGCGCGACGGTCAGCATGAACCACAGCGTGTACACGCGGGGCAGCGTCAGGCCGAACGCGTCGACGTAGAGCAGCATCTTCGAAACGGCCGTCGCGGTGAGGATCAGCGAAGCCGCGCAGAACAGGCCGATACAGATGCGCAGGGCCGCGTTTTTCCCCGTGCGCTTCGCAAAGAGGAAGAGCAGATACGCGACGCCGCCGTTCAGCACGAGGACCGCGCAGAGCTCAAAGAAGCCCTGCCGCGCGTACTCGGCATAGCTGAAATCCGCCGGGAGCACGCCGGAAAACGCCGAGGTAAAATACGAAAACTGCACGACAAAGAACAGCAGGTAGACGAGCAGCAGCGGCACGCACGCCGCAACGACGACCGTGCGCGGCAGAATCTGCGCCGCCCTGCGGGAGCGCGCACAGCTTTCGGCCTGCATGCCCGCGCAGGCGCCGCGGCTGCCGGAGCTCCACAGGCCGAAAATGTACATGGCGACCGGAACCGCCATCACGATATAGACAAGCTGCTCGAAGAAGCTGACCTGCGGCAGGTCGAACGAAAACAGCCCGTCCAGAAGCGCGCGGAAGCCGCCGTCAAACGAGAGCAGCGAGACGACGACCGCCGTCGGGAACGCGGAGAGCACGAGCCCGAGCAGTACGAGGCCGACCGTCCGCACCGCGCGCCGATTTCCCTTTGCCCTGCGGTCGGCCGGGGCGGTGAACAGCGCCGGGAACAGCGCGCCGAACGAGGCAAACGGCATCGCAAAGACCGCCTTGAGCAGGTCCAGGTCAAAAAAGCGGCCGGGGCGCCGTTCTATGCGCGTATCCATCGATTTGTAGACAAAATACGTGTAGCTGAGCTGGCAGAACACCGCCGTGAAAAAGGTCAGCCAGTCGCTCGGGATCCAGACGAAAACGAGCGAGAACAGGCCGGTGAGCACGCCCGCCGCGACCGCGGCCGCATTCGGCCGGATTCTGGCGTGCGCCATGTACGCCGCCGAAACGGCGAGCAGCAGGAAAACGAACAGCGTGCGGCCGAGCCCAGCCGCGGAAAACAGAAACGCGCGGATGTAGAAATAGCCGAGCAGCAGCACGGCGAGCGCGAGCAGCTTCTGCGCCAGCGTGTACCGCCGCTTCTCCGGAATTACCGGCTGCGGCGCGGGCTGCACATAGGGCAGGCTGTTATTCATGCGGATCCTCTCCTTTCCCGTCGTCGCGGAACTCAAGGATGTCCTCCACCCTGCAGTCCAGCGCTTTGCAGATCGCGTCGAGCGTGGAAAAGCGGATGGCCTTCGCCTTATTGTTCTTCAAAATCGAGAGGTTGGCCAGCGTGATGCCCACGCGCTCGGAAAGCTCGTTGAGCGACATCTTCCGCCGCGCCATCATCACGTCGAGATTCACTACGATCACGGCACACCCTCCTCATATCGTAAAGTCATTTTCCGCCTTGACCTCCGCGGCCCTGGCGATCACGTTCTTCACGACGCGCAGGATCACGCCCATGAACAGCGCCGCAAAGGCGATGAAGGCCGCAAAGCGGAAGTAGACGGTCAGCGCCGCGAAGACGGCGCACTCCGCGAGGCAGCAGTACGAGACGAGCCGGAGGTTGCCGACCGCCTTCTGGGTGAAGATCTCATCCCGCTGCACCTTGCGCAGCAGCGCCAGCAGCGCGAGCGCCGCCGCATACGCGGGGACAAGCGCGATGTAGAGCAGCACCGTGATCGCCGTGCGGTCCAGCTCCGGGCGCTCCGTCATCGCGAGATACCAGCCGACAATCGACGGCAGCGTGCAGGTCAGCACGACGAGCAGCGCGAGCGCCGCGCCGGTAAAGATCAATGAAAGAATGGTGGACGCTTTTTCGGATATTCTAAACACGGAATCTCCCTCTTTCCTGTTTCGTTACGGACAGCATACCACCGCTTCCATTGTTTGTCAATATGTTTTTATTGTTTTTCGATAATTTTATTTTGTTTTGCGGTAAATACCAATTCATCCGCTGCGCAGCTTCCCCGCACCCGCCCCGCGGGACCGGCGCTGCCGACGGCCGCGCCGGATACAGATTCACCCGAAAATGTCTGCCGGGCCGCACGCGCAAAAAAACAGGGGCTCCCGGCTGACCGGGAACCCCTGCCGTCACGCGGCCTGCTCCAGCATGGTTTCTGCGAAAATGCCGTAGCCGCGCGTCGGGTCATCCACAAAAACATGCGTCACCGCACCGGCGAGCTTGCCGTCCTGCAGGATCGGACAGCCGCTCATGCCCTGTACGATGCCGCCTGTTTCTGCGAGCAGCGCGGGATCCGTCACGCGGACGACCAGCGTCTTCGTCTCCTGATGCGCGTCCGTGCTCACGCGCTCGATCTCCGCGTCGAAAAGCTGCACGCCGTCTTCATCGATCGTCGCGGCGATCTGCACCGGCCCGGTGTGCACGGCCTCGCGGTCGAGCACCTCGACCGTCCGGCCGCTGTGCTGCGTTTTCAGCGTGCCGTAAATGCCGAGCTCGGTGTTCTGCGAAAGCGTGCCGAGGCTGTCGCTGCCGGTGAAGTACCCGCGCAGGCGGCCCGGCTCCCCGGCCCGGCCCGGTTCGATGCCGCAGATCGCGATCTCCGCCGGCTCGCCGCTTCGGATCGCGAGCACATCCTTCGTGTCGGAGTCGCAGATCCCGTGGCCGAGCGCCGCAAACGCCGAACCGTCCGCACTGTAAAACGTCACGGTGCCGATGCCCGCGGCGCTGTCGCGGATCCACATGCCCGCCTTGTACACGCCGCCCGCCATCACCGGCGTCAGCGTCGTGTCGTACGTCGTGTCGCCGCGCCGGAGCGTCAGCGCCACCGCTTCGCCGGAGGAGAGCACCTCGGCGAGCGCCGCATTCGTCTCGACCGGCGCGCCGTTTGCGGCAAGCACGTAGTCACCCGCCTCGATGCCCGCGTCTTTTGCCGGGCAGCACACCGCGTCATCCGCATAAATATCGGAGAGCGCGGCTACAATAACACCGTCGGAAAACAGCTTGATGCCGAATACATCGCCGCCAAGCTGCACCGTCCGGCTCTGCGCCGGCGACGCCGTGCCGCCGAAAACCGACGCCGCGCGCACGTTCTCCGGACCGTCTTCCTGCGTGAGATACAGATCGAAGACGCCGCAGACCGTGAGCATCAGCACGGCCGTCGTGCCGACCGCCGCCGCAAAGGTGCGGATGCTCTCCGCCGCCGAGACGGCGCGGCGCTTTTTCCGCAGGCCGTTTTGCGATTCACTTTCATTTTGCAAAGCGTTTTCATCCCCTTCCTTTTTTCGGAAAAGCTGCGCGCTTTCCCGTGTCCTTATCGTTCCACGGGCGATGAAAAGTATTTGCGGAAATTAAAAACACCTCTGCACAACGGATACAGATCCGAATGCGCAAAGGCGATTGCTTTTGGTCTGCCGCACTGCCGGTTTGCAACGCCGGCAGAGGACAGTATTAAAAATAGGGGGTAAGTTTCAAATCGGAATCCGCCCGTTTCCGGGCGGCTGGCATTCCGGTTCGTAGAAAAAAAGGAAATGAAGGAAGTAAATGAAAGTGTGTCAGGTGCTTTCTCCTGAGCACGGTTACAGTATATAAGGGCAATGTGAAAAGAGCATTTCATTTTCGTGAAAATTATCAGAAGTTTTTTTGAAGCGGATATGAACGCTGAAATCGCCGCTTTTCGGTCCGATTCTGCGCCGCCCGGCGCGGCCCCGCGCCCGCCGCCGGGGGTGCGAAAATAAATGTCGGAATTCGATTGACTTTTCCGAGGAAAGCTGTTATACTTTGATAAGTGTAATAAACAAAAACAATGTCTCACAGTTTTTTGTAAGTCATGTTTGCAGTGGTTTACAGAAGCTGTGTTTTTTTGTATGGCGTTTACGAGCACGAGTTAATTTAATGGAGGTACCAGCAATGAACAACGGTACGGTAAAATGGTTTAACGCAGAAAAGGGCTACGGCTTCATCTCCAACGACGAGGGCGGCGAGGATGTTTTTGTGCATTTCTCCGCCATCCAGGGCGAAGGCTTCAAGACGCTCAACGAGGGCCAGAAGGTCACGTTTGAGACCGAAACCGACCCGAAGAACGGCAAGCTCCGCGCGGCAAACGTCGTGAAGCTCTGATTTCTGAGAAAACTGAAAAGCGCCGGCAGTTTCCGCTGCCGGCGCTTTTTGCATAATCCGCCTTTTTTCTGCACAGTCTATGGATGAGGGCGCGGCGCCGCAAAAGCGCGCGCCGCTGAAAGCCCGCTTCCGGCCGCCCTGTTTTTCCGGGCGCGGCCCGCGAGAAAGGACAGTGATCTTTTATGCACGACGCCAAAAAGAAGCGCGCCCAATACGGCGAGCACATCGAAGTCTTTCCGAACCTCTCCGACACCGCCTCCGCCACCGAGTGCACCGGCCTGATGCCGACGCCGCCGGTCACGCCGGACGAGTACGAATCGTACCAGGAGCTGCACAGCATGGAGGTGCCGAAAAAGCTGCCGGGCCGCCGCGAGTTCCAGACCGGCGTCTACGACGACAAGCCCGAGGAAATCACCTTTCAGTAACCGCACAAAAGCCGCCCCTTCCGGGACGGCTTTTTGCCTGTTTATATATCAGATGATCTCGAGCGTATCGCGGTCCGGCAGCGTCGGGAACGGCGCGGCCGGCAGCGTCTGGTACCAGAACGCCACCGAGGCGATGTCGTCCTGCATCGGCAGATAGCGCCCGCCGCTGCGCCAGCCGAGCGCCTGAATCGTGACCTTCAGGTCGTTCTCGAACCGGATCGGGTCCATGATATGCCACCGGTAAAGCCCGAAGCGCTTCTGCGAGCGGTAGAGCTTGTCCGTATCGACAACCTGCATGCCCGTGTACGGCGTCGTAAAGGACACGTAGCGGTCATGGCTCTTCGGATCCTCGAAATTGTAGGAGCCGCAGAAGTAGTCCTCCGTGCCGGTGCCGCAGATCGTCGGGTATGCGGTGTCGCCGTCCATGTAGAACTTGATCTCGCCTTCGCCCCACCAGCCGGTGTTGTTGACGCCCCAGGCCATGTACGTGCCGACGTACTGCCCCTTGCCGCGCACGCCGTCGAGGATCGTGTAGCATTCCTTATAGGGCAGCGGGTTGACGCGGCGGAACTGCGCGTGGAAATAGGCGCAGTCCGGCTCGACCTCGGTCAGCGTGTAGTCGATCTGGTAGTACATCGTCACCGGGTCGTCCGCGCGGTTTTCAAGCGTCATGCGGCAGCGCCGGCGGAACGGCATCGTCCAGTAGCAGTTGAACGCGCTGCCCGGGTTGACGCAGACCGCCAGCGAGGAGATCTGCATGTATTCCTGCCAGCCGCAGCAGAAGAAATCGCCGATCGGGCATTCCACCGAGGGGGTTTCCTGCTCTTCCCAGTAAATGCGCAAAATCGTATTGCGCCACTGGCCGGTCGGCGTGAGCCAGATGTGCTGGATCGCGCCGGGGCCCTCGATGTTTGCGATCTCAAACACCTCGCCCGGCTGCATGACGATATACGGATTGACCTTCCAGCCTGTGCCGAGGTCGCGCGCCGCGTGGCGCGCCGAGCCCTGCTCGAGCGGGCACATGCCGCCCTTTCCCTTTTCCCCGGTGAAATTTTCCGGGCTGATCGACCGGGTCTTCGCGTCCGACAGGCGCGAAAGGTTGCCCATATGCATGCCTAAACCATTGAACATAATAATCACCATTCCATATTTTTTGTGCCGGTCGGCGAAGCCGATTGCCGCTCTGCTCGTCGCGGCAAAGGCACAAATCGTGTGTGAAAAAGTATTTTTCACACGAACGCCCTCCAAAAAATCCGGCAAACCGCTTTGCCTTGTCTGTGGCTTATTGTACTGCATTCCGCCGCGCGGCACAAGACAGCGCCCCGCACAAGAATCCGGTGAAATTCTTGTGCTTTGTAACGGTCAGATCACGCGGAAACGCTTCCATTTTCCGGATTTGTACCGCAGCAGTGTGAACACCATGCGCACACCCCAGTCGCAGCACATCGCGAGCGCGACGCCGATCACGCCGAGGTTCATCCAGATGCCGAGCACGACGGAGAGCACGAGCCGGCAGGCGACCGTCGAAAAGATGGAGACGAACATCGCGTAGCGCACATCGCCCGCGGCGCGCATGCCGTTCGGCATCACGCCCGAGAACGGGTAAAACACCGCGTTGAACACGTTGTGGATCAGGACGAGCACGACGACGAGCTGCGTCACCGCCTCGTCGAGCGGATAAAACTGCATGATCAGCGGCGTGGCCGCAAAGACCAGAACGTTCCAGACGACGGAAATCAGCAGCGTCACGCGCATCAGCTTCTGCATATAGTACTCCGCCGCCTCGCTGTCCTCCGCGCCCATGCACTGGCCGATAACCGTGACGAACGCCGGGCCCATCGCCGCGCCGACGAGTGCCGCCAGCGACCAGATGCTCTGCGCGATGCCGTTGGCTGCGATCTGCACGGTGCCGAACAGCGCCGTGATGCTGCTGAGCGCGACCTTGATGAGCTGGAACAGGCCGTTCTCCACGCCGTTCGGCACCGCGACCTTCAGGATGCGCCAGAGCATGCCGCCTTCCCAGCGGAAAATGTCGCGCATGTGGTACCGGACCGCGCTGCGCTTGCGAAAGCAGAACACGGTGATCGCAATGGCCGAAAACGTGCGCGCCGCGAGCGTCGGATACGCGACGCCGGCCACACCGGCGTGCAGCACGAAGATGCCGATCGCATTGCCGACGACGTTGATCACATTGGAGGCCGCCGACACGTACAGCGTGATTTTCGTCTCGTTCTTGCTGCGGCAGAGCGCTGCGCCCGCATTGTAGACCGCGAGCGCCGGGAAGGAGTACGCCGAAATGCGCAGATAGACGACGCACGCCTCCATGACGTCGGCCTCCACACTGCCGAACAGCAGGCCGAGCAGCGGGCGGTTCCAGATCAGCGAAACCGCCGTGAGCACCACGGAGAGCAGCGTGGAGAACATCAGGAGCTGGCTGCCGGAAAGATCGGCCAGCGCGCGCTCCCGGCGGCCGATGTACTGGCTGACCACGACGGCGCCGCCCGACGCCAGCGCTGTAAACAGATAGATAAAGATCGTATTGAACATGTTGACGAGCGAAACGCCGGAAACCGCCGCGTCGCCCGCATAGCTGACCATGAAGGTGTCGGCGATGCCGACCAGCATCACGAGCAGCTGCTCGAAGAACAGCGGGACGACGAGCTTGCGGATATCCGCATTGGAAAAGCGGCGCCGCGCCTCCGGAATCTGCATTTTGGGCTCGATCAGCCTGTTCATCATCGCGTGCATTGCAAAAGATCACCCTTCCCCTTTTTTCCATGAACGGCCGCCCGCGCGCATCCG
>DSLFC04101__coassemble_854_pt1 | contig 17557 bp, 13 predicted proteins | sample DSLFC04101__metabat2_high_PE_006 | metagenome-assembled genome bin DSLFC04101
TCATTCCCCTGACCCTGGCCATGCTGTTCGACCCCCTGTCCGCCGCCCTGGGCGCGGCCACCGGCGAGCTGGTGTTCAGCGAAATTATGCTGGGGCAGTTTGGCGGCTTGGGAGAACTGGAAAAATTCCTCACTGTGACCATTGGCGTGTATGTGGCAGGCCGCATGGTGAAGAACCCCAGGAATTACAAGATGGTCGGCATCGCCGCCATCAGCGGCACGGCGCTGCAGCTGGCCATGGGCGCTGTGGTGGACATCTGCAAGGTGCAGTTTGCCGTGGAGGATTTTGAGGCTGTGGCCGGCCTGCCGGAAAGCGTGTTCGCTACCGAGGGATTTGCCTTCCTCAACGACCTGCTGTTCTCCGGCATCCTGTTCTGCCTGCTGCCCACGCTGTTCCTGGTGCCCAAGCTCTATGGGAAGATTGAGCCCCTGCTGGGCATGTCCCCCCGCACGGAGAAAACCTGGATCGGCGGGATCAGCCTTAAGGTTGTGCTGGCATGTCTGGTGGGATTTGTGGCGGCTGTCGCGACCCAGCTCATCGCCGAGAGCGGCTTCTCCATTGTGGACTGGGAAGCTGACTGGGCCGGCAGCGGCACAGCGTTGGCCATCGGTCTGGTGGTAGCCGCGGCGCTGGCGGTGGTTGTGCTGGCCGTGCTGAAATGGAAAGCCGGAAAGGGCGGGACTACCACAGAATGAACATCATCGAGATAGAGAACTTAACCTATTCCTATCCCGCCGCTGAAAAGCCCATTTTGAAAAACATCACCCTGCAGGTGGAAAAAGGGGATTTCCTTGCAATCGTTGGCAACAACGGCTGTGGGAAATCCACTTTTTGCAAGACCCTCAACGGGCTGATCCCCCACTTTATCACCGGGGAATTTTCCGGGAACGTGGTGGTGGACGGTGTGAACACGCTGGAGGCGGACGTGGGCGCTTTGGCCCAAAAGGCGGGATATGTGTACCAGGACTTTGAAAACCAGATCGTGCGGCCCACGGTACTGGACGACGCCTCCTACGCCTGCCTGAACTACGCCATGGAGGACTATGCGGCGCGCGGCAAAGAGGCTCTGGCTTTGTGCGGGCTGGAGGGTCGGGAGGACGACTACATCTGGCAGCTCTCCGGCGGGCAGACCCATTTGCTGGCGCTGGCCGGGGCTGTGTCCCTGCGGCCGGAGGTGCTGATTCTGGACGAGCCTATCGCCCAGCTGGACCCGGGTCACGCCGACCGCATCTATCAGGTTCTCAGGGCGCTTAACGAGAAGCACGGCAAGACCATCATCGTCATTGAGCACCACACAGAGTATATCGCCGACTACTGCAAGCATGTGATGCTCATGCGGGACGGGAACATTGCCTGGAAGCTGCCCACCGCGCAGGCCCTGCGCCGGGTGGACGAGCTGCAGGCGTGCAACATCTTCCCACCCCAGGTGACTCTGGCGGCAGACAAACTCCGCCAAAAGGGACGGCTTTCCCTCGAGCAGCCCTTGCCCACCACTATCCCGCAGGGGATCGATGCCTTCCGGGGCCTTGCCTACCGCCCGGCGGAAAAGGCCCCTTCTCCCCCGCCGGAACCGGCGCCTGCCCCGGCGGTGGAGTTCCGTCAGGTGTCTCTGGCCTACCGCTCCGTAAAGGGCGCGGATCGGGTGGTGTTCGACGGGCTGGATCTGACCATACGCAAAGGCGACAAGGTGGCGCTGATCGGCTCCAACGGGGCGGGAAAATCCACCTTGATGAAACTGATGGTAGGGCTTTTGAAGCCCGCCTCCGGAGACATCCGCTTAAACGGGGAGAGCATCCACCGGAAAAAGACGGAGGACCTCTCCCGGCAGATTTCTCTGGTGTACCAAAACCCGGAGCAGATGTTCATAAAGGATTCCATCCGGGCGGACATCGCCTTTGCCATGGAAGCCCGGGGTGTGGAGCACTGTAAGGAGCGCACCCAGGCGCTGCTCTCCCGGTTCCGCCTCTCTCCGCTGCAGGAGCGGGACGGGCGGCTGCTTTCCGGGGGACAGATGCGCCGGGCCAGTCTGGCCATCGGCGTGGCTTTGAACCCCGGTATCCTGTTGCTGGACGAGCCTACCGCCAACCTGGACATCGCCACCCGCAAGGAGATTCTGCGAACCCTCGGGGACATGAAGGATATCACCGACACAGTGGTGATTGCCACCCACGACATGCAGCTGGTGTGCGAATGGGCCCAGCGCATTGTGGTGCTTCTGGGCGGCAGGGTGGTGGCGGACGGGCCCCGGGACGAGATCTTCGGGAATCGCGCGCTGCTGAAAGCGGTGGGCATCCGGCCGCCGGAAATCTTCTCCATGGGTCAGGCTCTGGACCAGCGGGCGCTGTGCTACACGGTGGAGGAATTTACGAACAGCTTTGGGGAGGGCGCATGATGGAAATGGAAACCAAGACAAAGAAAAAGCTCTCGGAGAACATTCTGGAAAAGTTCTCCATGGACTTTCTGCGGAATCAGGTGCTGAAAAACGCCTACGGCAACAACGACACCGTCATCGCCAAGCTGGACTCCCGCATTTTGATTGTGTGGTACCTGTTCTTCGGGCTGGTGCCCTGGTTTGTCAACGACCTGTGTTTTCTGATGGCCTGCTTTTTGCTGGTGGTGGTCACCACCAAGCTGGCCCGGGTGGCGGGACTGGTGATGCTGGTGTTCGCTGTGGGCGTGTTCTCCCAGACGGGCTACCTGCTGCTGGTCTCCCTGCTCTTTGGGGGCAACGCCTCCACCATCGCGCCGCTGCTGGTGCTCAGTCTGAAAGTGGCCACCTGCTCCCTGGCCTCCGTGACGGTGTTCTCCGGTCTGGACCCGGACAAGCTTTCCAACGGCCTGATGTGGTACGGCTGCCCGGAGCGGCTTTCCTTTTCCATCTCCTACGCCTACCGGGTGCTGCCCATGCTGATGGAGGAATTTCAAAACATCCTGCTCTCCTTCCGACTGCGCGGCAACCCGCCCTCTCGGGAAAAGCTGTGGGGCAAGGTGAAGTATCTCTTTTACCAGGTGAAGGTGATTATGCACGCCTTTTATCCCCTGATGCTCAACACAGCCAAGCGCTCCCGCACGACGGTGGAGGCCCTGGAGATCCGGGGCTACCGAAACGCTGCCAGCAGCAAGGCGGTGAAACGGATGAAGCTGGCCACCTTAAAGGTGACCACCAACGACCTGCTGTTTTTGGCCGTCTCCCTGCTGTGGATTTCTCTGGCCATTCTGCTCTCCACTCTGATTTAGAAAAGAGGTACCCCATTGAAACTGGATTTTCACACGCATGGCAAGCTGGCAAAACGGCTGCCCTTCTCCACGGTGTATACCGACTGGCTTTTCGGCGAGGCCAAAAAGGCCGGTCTGGACGCCCTCTGCCTGACTGAACACTTCAACACCCTGCAGTTCGATGAGCTGTACGGCTATCTCTCCGCCAAAAGCACCCGGGAGGGCGACACGCTGGTGCTGGAAAACGGCCTGCGGGTTTTCCCCGGCATGGAGACGGACATTGCCGAGGGCGGCCACATTCTGTCCATTGGACCGCTGGAGGCCATTTTAGAGCTGAACCAGCGGCTGGCCCCCCACAAGGCGCCGGGAAGCTTTCTGCCTTTCGCGCAGCTGCTGGACTTATTCAGCCAGTATCCGGTGCTGGTGGGCGGCGCCCATCCCTACCGGGAAGGGGGGCATATTCCCGAAATGCCCCAGGAACAGCTGGCACGGCTGGATTTTCTGGATTTAAACGGCAAAGACCTTGCCGCCAACCGCCGGCAGGCGGAACTGCACACCTATGGACTGGGCCGTCAGCTGGGCATCCCCGTAGTCTCCGGCAGCGACACGCACCAAGCGGTGCAGTACGGCTGCGTGTGGACGGAGTTCCAGCAGGCGTGCTCCACAGCGGCGGAGCTGCTTCAGGAGATGCGGGCGGGCAGGTATCGCATCACGGTGTCGGAAAGCGCGGCGGAAAAGGTACAAAGCGCCGGCCTGCTGAAGCGGGCCCTGAAGGAGATTCACGCTCTGGGCGGGGACTATGTGGCAGTGCTTACCGGTCCGGAAAAGGATCAGGAGCACGGCCCCTCTTACGCGGAGCGGATTGCCGTCCATCACAAGGCGGTGGTGGTCGATTACGCCCCCAAGGCCGGCGCCATGGCGGAGGAGATGGAGCGCATCGCCAACGAGATGGCCTTGCAGGGATGGGCGCTGGCGTCCTCTGCGGTGACGCCTGCGGCTAAGGGCATTTTGCTGTTCCGCAAGCGGGGCTCGGAATGACCGCCGGCCCGGCTTGCATCCGCCGGTGCGTTCTGTTATACTGAAAACTACCGTTATGCCAACTGGGACGGAGGTACCGCTATGACCATTCAATTTCCCCACATGCCGGAGCAGATCACCCGCTCTGAGGCGGAGATCATCGACTACATCTCCAACAATCCCCGGGAGTTCCTGCAGGACTCCATCGGCGCGGTCAGCCGGAAGCTGGGGGTTTCAGGCACCACGCTGTCCCGGTTTGCCCGCCGGATGGGCTGCGGGGACTACAAGGGCTTGAAGCGCCTTGTGTCCCAGCAGGAACAGCCTGCCAGTCCTGCCGCCAAGCTGCTGGAAACCCAGCAGGGCTTTACGGTGGAAAGCTGGATGCTGCGCCAGCAGCTCTATTTGGAAAAGACGCTGGAAGGGCTGAACCCCCAGGCCTTTGAGCAGGCGGTCCAGGCGCTGCTGGACTGCCACCGGGTGTTCATCCACGCCAAAAGCGCCTCTGCCTCTCTGGGGCAGCTGCTTTTGTTCCGGCTGCGCCGGCTTGGGATTGAAGCAATTCTGCTGCCCTCCGGCGGCTCGGAAGTGCTGGAAGGGCTTTCTCAGGCGCACTCTGACGACCTGGTGGTGCTGTTCAGCTTTTCCAAGGTTTCCCGGGAGGGCAGCATGATTTTGAAGTATCAAAAGCAGGCGGGGTACCGCACCCTCTCCTTTACCAGCCGCAGCTACCTTCCGGAAGACGAGCAGGCGGACATGAACCTGTTTGTCTACCGTGGAGAAGCAAAGGAGTATCACTCCATGACAGCCCCCGCCGCCCTGATGGACGCGCTGGTGGTGGCCGTTTCGGAAAAGCTGGGAGACGAGGCAGTCCGGCGGCTCTCCAACCTGCACCAGTTGAAAAAGGCTTACGATCTCAACCGTTGAGCGGGCCGGACTCCACGCCTCTCAGCAGATAACAGCGAACAGCCATCTCATCCGGGATGGCTGTTCTTTTTCAGCGGATTTTCTTAGACGCGCGAAGCATTTTCCCTGCGCCGCGGCGCATCCAAGCACCCCATCGAGAAAAGGGGCAGGCATCAAGCCTGCCCCCCTCAAGGATGGATTATTCTCGTTTTTATTCCGCGGCACAGATAGATGGGATCAATCGTCGTCATCATCGTCATCATCGTCCCAGTCGTCGTCACCGTCATCATCGTCCCAGTCGTCGTCATCCCAACTGTCATCGTCGTCATCGTCGTCATCGTCCCAGTCATCTGCCACGTCGTCATCGTCGTCCCAGTCGTCCGCTACATCGTCATCGTCATCCCAGTCGTCTGCCGCATCGTCAGCGTCATCCCAGTCGTCCGCCACATCATCGGCGTCATCCCAGTCGTCCGCCACATCATCGGCGTCATCCCAGTCGTCCGCCACGTCGTCAGCGTCGTCCCAGTCGTCCGCCACGTCGTCAGCGTCGTCCCAGTCATCCGCTACGTCGTCGGCGTCGTCCCAATCGTCCGCTACATCGTCATCGTCGTCCCAGTCGTCTGCCGCGTCGTCATCGTCATTCCAGTCGTCTGCCGCGTCGTCGGCGTCATCGTCGAGGTCATCGCGGTCAGGGTTACGGCTCGTATTGCCGTCATCCTGACGCTCGACATCTACTTCCGTGATCTTACCCGTGTAGGCGTTTACTTCATATTCATACGTAACGCCATCCAGAACGAACTCCACTTCGTATTCGCCGTCGTCCAGATCGTAATCCTTTTCAACAAACTGGAGGTCATCCCGGCCAAGCTGCGCGGAGAGAATACTCTGTGCCGCCGAAGCGTTGATGTACCCTTTATCCCCATAAACGTCATCATAATCGTCCTGATCCAGAAGCACCGGCTGAGAGCCGTTCTGCTCGGCCGCCACCACCTGGCGGACCGCTCCGGCCAGTTCCTCGAGGAACTGATCCGTGGGATAGGCGGAGCCCTGCTCCAGCTTCAGGATAACATTTCTTTCCTTGCCGCCCACAGTCGTATCGAAATAGCCCCGTGCGCTGATTTCCTGCACAAGCTCACCGATGACCTCCGTGCAGGGCCGGCCTTCGTATCCGGTATAATCGGACAGCAGCGCCTGCGCATCCTGATTGCGGCCTGTGAGTGCGGTCACATTGCCGTGGCCGTCGTAGTCCATCTCGATTTCCGGGTTTACACTCAGGAGCACGGTGCCGACGCTGGCGTTGCTCTCCTCCTGAGAAGAGGCGGCTGCACTGGGAAGCGCTGAGAGAGACGGAAGCGATGCCGTTTCAGCGCTGCTTCCGCAGGCGGTCAATACGGACAGGGCCATTGTCGTGGTCAGGGCCAGGCCCAGCAGTTTGGTACGGATGTTGTTTTTCATTTGAGTTCATCTCCTTGAAAATGGTTTTTTGTGTTCTCTGTTTATAGATTACGAACCGGACTGCTCAAAACCGGGGTCTTCTGGAAAATTTTTTATTTTTCTTTCGGCTTATACAGTCCGGGTATTTACGGAACGATACTTTGCGTGTTATCCGCTTCAATCGTCGTCATCGCCGCCGTCATCGTCATCCCCACCGTCGTCGTCCCAGTCGTCATCGTCGTCCCAACTGTCATCGTCATCCCAGTTGTCGTCATCGTCCCAGTTGTCCGTTTTCGGCGTCGGCTGCGGCGTCGGTTGTGGTGTTGGTTCCGGCGTCGGTGTCGCCGTAGGTTCCGGGGTGGGCTGTGGTGTTGGCTCCGGCGTCGGCTGCGGCGTGGGCTCCGGTGTAGTCGTCGGCACCGGGATAACCACCACCGCGGCCGGCGGCTCCTCAACAATTGGACCCGCCTGGATTTCAATGATGCTTCCGTAGCGCGCCTCCAAAGCCGTCACCGCCGCCTTCTCCTCCCGGGACCGCCAATCGGCGTCGGAGCTGTCCACTGTGACGGCCACCGTTTCCCCATTGGAAAGATACCCCATGTGAATCGCCCGTTCCACCAGTTCTTCCGCCACCTCTTCCCGATCCTTACCGCTGTAGCTGTACCCGGCGATCAGCGCCTCGCCGTCGGAATTGAGCCCTTCCAGATCCAGCACATGGTCGGTGCGGCTGAGTGTGAGTTCGACGTCCGGGTTGATCTGGATGCGCAGGGAGCCGTACGGCGTGAAATTCGGCTGATAATAGCCGAAGAATATCAGGCAGAAGCAGGCTGCCAGCCCCGCCAGACCGGACACAGCCTTCCACAGGTACGTGTTTTTCCTCCGCGGAACTTGAAGCGCTATGATTTCGTGTACTGTATCGCCCACCTGATAATGCAGATTGGCGGCTTTCAGAAAGCGGCCCTCCTCGTCCAGTACCACGGCGTAGGCTGGGTGTACTTCCATGACCAGATAGTTCATTTTCAGTTCCCTCCCTTCGTCGAGATAATCCGACACAGGTGTCCCCGGATGATTTCATAACCGTTGGTGAAGGCCAGCAGGATGGCCACAAGATACTTCCGATGCCGTTCCAGCGTCTTCTTATCCACACCGGAGCCAAGCGCCAGCTCATTCATGGGCAGCTTGCCCGTATCCTCCACCCGTTTCAGCAGCTCCGGCCGGGAGCGGGCAAAGTCCAGCACGCGGCGGCATGCGGCAAAGGTTCGCTCCTGCCGGGGACAGTTATCCGCCACATCTGAAAACGTCAGGCCAAACCCGGAAAGCTTTTCCGAGAACTCCTGAATCTCCTGCTGACTGGCCGTGCGAACTTCATATTCCTCGGCGTGATCGACTGTGTCCGGGATCGTGTCCAGCAGCTCTGCGCCGTCGTCCTCCGTGTCCAAAGGCATATGGAGCGAGATCACATTTCCCCGGCGTTTTTCCACCCGGTAATGGTCGATGAGGCGATTCCGAATGGCTCGGGCGGCATACGGCAGGAAAGCCCCGCGGCTCTTTTCATAGGCCAATATCGCCTCATAAAAGGCCAGCAGGGCGATGCTCAGTTCATCTTCATGGCCGTTTTCCGGGGCGGTATGAATAAACTTCACGGTTTCAGACCGGATAAAGCCCATATATTGCTGAATGAATCCGTCCGCTGCCTCCGGGTCTGTCTTTGCCGCCTGTACCTGGGCCGCAATATCGTGCTCTGTGCGTACCAATGTAATCCCTCCATCCCCCTTCAGCAGAAGGATACGAACCCGCTGCCGGATTTTCGGGGGTCTTTGCGCAATTTTCCCTCAAAATACACAATAGGACAAAAAAACCTATAATACAATATAGCCGATCCCGGATTTTCTCCGCAAGCCGCTCTGCATCAAATCCATGTAAAGGTTTTGTAAAGCCGGGGATTCATTTTCGGTTCCGCGTCCATTCGGGCGCATCGAAGCAGGATTCCAAGCGATACCGGCGACACGGCCGTTTTTACTGTCCTGCCGCGGCACATGCCGGACAGACAAAAAAGGCGATGCAGCAGGAGTTACCCGCTGCATCGCCTTCGGCATTTTGTGCGCTTTGTTATACTTTTTTCTTTATTTTTACAATGGTTACCGCCATGGCTGCGAACGAAAGCACCATGACCAGCAGCCACCTACTGCGGCCCTGTTTCCGCCTGCTGTCCATACATAAAAAGCCTTTGCGCTGCAGGCAATGATTTATCGGTATAAAAAAAGTATGTGCTCAGCAGAAAACCACTGTGCACATACTTTCGGAAAACTTATGGAGGTGACACCCGGATTTGAACCGGGGAATCAGGGTTTTGCAGACCCATGCCTTACCACTTGGCTATGTCACCAGATTTTGAAAAAGGCGCCCATAGCGCCTTTTTCATGTTTTGGAGCGGACGACGAGGCTCGAACTCGCTACCTCCACCTTGGCAAGGTGGCGCTCTACCAGATGAGCTACGTCCGCATATGGTGCCTCCGATCGGAATCGAACCAATGACACGGGGATTTTCAGTCCCCTGCTCTACCAACTGAGCTACAGAGGCAAATGTGGCGACCCGGAACGGGCTCGAACCGTCGACCTCTAGCGTGACAGGCTAGCGTTCTAACCAGCTGAACTACCGGGCCACATTTTGGTGGGGACAATAGGACTCGAACCTATGACCCCCTGCTTGTAAGGCAGGTGCTCTAACCAGCTGAGCTATGCCCCCACAACAGCATCGCTTGTGCGTTCATCTCTCAGCGACGTGTTATATAATACTACGAACGGATTGAAAAGTCAATACTTTTTTCAAAGTTTTTTCAAAAAATTACCGGCCGGCTTCCGCACGCCGCGCACGCACCTGCTGGGCCAGCGCGTGCAGCTCCTCCGTCGTAAAGTAATACTTCCGGCAGCAGTACGGGCACACCGTCTCCACCTTGCCGTCCTGCGCCGGCAGCGTCTCCGGCTCGTCGGGCTCAAGCGTCGCAAGCGCCGCGTAATACTTTTCCCTGCTGCACGTGCAGGCGTAATGGACCGGCATCTCGTCGAGCTTCTCGACGGTAAAGCCTTCGAGCGCCTTTTCACACATCTGCTCCACGGTCATGCCCTTCGCAAGCATCGTCGTGACCGGCTCGAGCTTCTGCACGTTGGCCTCCAGCTTTTCGATGTCCTCCGGCAGCGCGCCGGGCAGCACCTGGATCAGCAGGCCGCCGGCCAGCATGACCTTCTTCGTGTCCGAATCGACAAGCACGCCGAGCGCGCAGACCGTCGGGATCTGCTCGCTGACCGCATAGTAGTTCGTGAGGTCCTCGGCGATTTCGCCGCTGACAAGCGCGACCTGCCCCATATACGGCTCGCCCGTGCCGTAGCTGCGGATGACGCCGAGACGGCCGTCTTGGCCGACGGCGGCGCCGACGTCGAGCTTGCCGTTCGGCTTTTTCGGCACCTCCGCCTCGGGGTTGTCGACGCACCCGCGCACATTGCCGCGGCTGTCGGAAATCGCGGTCAGCACGCCGAGCGGGCCGCCGCCGTCGACGCGCAGCGTCAGCGAGGCATGCTCCTGCTTGAGCATCGCGCCCATCATCGAAGCGCCGGTCAGAAGCCGGCCGAGCGCCGCAGACGCCGTGGCGCTCAGGCCGTGCAGGCTCTGCGCCGTATATACCGTATCGCTGGAATCGATCGCCGACGCCATCAGGGCGCCGTCCGCGGTGATGCAGCGTATAATTCTATCCAAGTCAAAACATCCTTTCACGGCGTTTCTGCAAGCCTCAGCCTGCAAAAACGCCGTTTTGCGAATTTGTGATGTGCGCGGCAAAGATCATGCGCTGCTCGTCGGGCGCGGGCGCGTCGAAGCGCATATCGCCGAAAACCTCGACGCGGTCAAACCCCGCTTCCCGCAGCAGCGCCGTGAGCTTTTCCGCACTGTAGGCGCGCTCGGAAAAGCGTTCGCTGCTGCGCGCATACAGCTTTCCCTGCCGCTCGAAAAAGTCGAGCTCGATCGCCACGCTCCCGTCCTGCGGGTTGTACGTATTCTGCCAGACGCAGTAGATATTCGGAAGATCATAAACGAATGTATTGTCCGCCAACACCTTTTCATGCTTGAAGGGCGTGTTGACGTCAAAGATGAACCAGCCGTCGTCGTTCAGGAAAAACGCAACGCGCTTGAACGTCTCCAGCACCTGCTCGGGGCCGGAAAGGTGGTTGATGCTGTCCAGCGCGCAGAAAACCGTGTCGACCGTGCCGTACAGGTCAAGCCGCTGCATTTTCTGGCAGAGGAAGAGCACGTCCGCCTCCTGATCGTACGCCTTATCCTTCGCTTCGGAGAGCATGGCCGCGGAACCGTCGACGCCGTAGACGTCGAACCCGAGCCGGTGGAGCGCCAGCGTCAGGCTGCCGGTCCCGCAGGCGAGATCGAGCGTGAGTCCCGGCGCGTGGCCGAGACGCTCCAGAAGCGCCTTCAGATAGGCCGCACGGGCGGCGTAATCCACATTGGCCGTCAGCGCGTCGTAATACCGTGCAAAAACGTCGTATCCCGCCATTACTCCGCGTCGCCCTCGTCCTTTTTCCAGAGCCTGTCGAAAACGAGCGTATAGCCGTCGCTGCCGTAATTCAGCGAGCGGTTGACGCGGCTGATCGTCGCGGTGGAAGCGCCGGTCTTTGCAACGATCTCGCTGTACACCTGCCGCGCGCTCAGCATTTTGGCAACGGCAATGCGCTGCGACATGGCCTTCAGCTCCGGCACCGTGCAGAGATCCTCAAAAAAGCGGTAGCATTCCTCCCGCGTTTCCAGCGCCAGAATCGCATCGAACAGAAAATCTACGTTCTCGTCGTGCAGCTTCGTGTTCATAACCAAACCTCATTTCTTATTGAATCGGAATCTTCCGAATACCACTTTTTTATTTTATCATTCAAAAGTAAAAAAGTAAAGCGAAAAACAGACAATTCCGAAAATTATTTATACGTCATTGCGGACCAGATCGGCGTAGGTTTCCGCCTGAATCACAACACGCGCTTCGCCGCCGCGCACCATGACGCAGGCCGGCTTGAGGTTGCGGTTATAGTTCGAAGCCATCGAGTAATTGTACGCGCCGGTGGAAAGCACCGCAAGGATATCCCCGACCTCCGGCGTCTGGATCATCGTGTTTTCCTGAATCAGGTCGCCGCTCTCGCAGCACTTGCCGGCAATCGTCGCCTTGAAATCCGCCGGGCGGTCCGCCTTGTTTGCGAGCAGGCAGGTGTAATCGGACTGGTAGAGCGCATAGCGCGGGTTGTCGAACATGCCGCCGTCGATCGCCACATAGGTGCGGACGTTCGGGATCGTCTTGATATCGCCGACCGTGTACAGCGTGACCCCCGTCTCGCCGACAATCGAGCGGCCCGGCTCTATGTAGATGCGCGGGATCTCGAGGCCATACCGGGTGCAGGCCGCATGGATCGCCGCCGAAACGTCGCTCATGTAGTCCTCATACGGCACCGCGGCATCGGCCTCCTTGTACTTGATGCCGAAGCCGCCGCCGAGATTCAGGTGCGTCAGCTTCTTGCCGAGCTCCCTGTAAATCCGGTTGTAAAACTCGAGCATGACCTCCGCCGCGAGCACGAACGGGGACTTGTCGAAAATCTGCGAGCCGATGTGGCAGTGCAGGCCGATCAGCTCAACATGCTCCGCCGCAACCGCCGCGCGGACCGCCTCAAACGCCTCGCCCGTCTCGAGTGCAAAGCCGAATTTCGAGTCGATCTGGCCGGTGCGGATGAATTCGTGCGTGTGCGCGTCGATGCCCGGCTTGATGCGCATCGAGATGCGCGTCGTGACGTTCCGCTCCGCCGAAAGGCGCTCAATGCGCTCCAGCTCGGTGCGGTTGTCCACGACGATGTCGCCCACGCCGCTGTCGATCGCGTAGCAGAGCTCCGAGACGGATTTGTTATTCCCCTGGAAATGGATGTGCTTTGCATCCACGCCCGCGGAGAGCGCCGTAAACAGCTCGCCGCCGGAAACGACCTCCAAATCCAGCCCTTCGCTCGTCACGATGCGGCAGATTTCCTTGCAGCTGAACGCCTTGCTTGCGTAGATCGGCGCGCCGTTCCCGCCGTAGTGGCGCTCGATCGAGGACTTATAGCGGCGGCAGTTGTCGCGGATCTTGTCCTCGCTCATCACGTAGAGCGGCGTGCCGAAGCGCTCCGCCAGCTCGACCGTATCGCAGCCGCTGATCGTCAAATGCCCCTTTTCGTTTACGGAGAGGCAGTCGGATACAAACATTTCACTCATTCCCTTCGGTTTTCTGTTTTTTATTCTCCCTGCGTTTTTTCGTCCGCCCCGCCGACAGCCGCCTCGATGCGCTGCTTCAGTTCCTCCAGCCCAAAGCCGGTGCGGGAGGAAAACGGGATGAACGGGATCTCATGCTCCTCAAACAGCTCTGTAAAGTATTTCACCTGTTCATTGAACTGCGTCTTGTTCAGCTTGTCGCACTTGGTGCAGACCGCGAGGAACGGGAAGTCGCGCTCAATCAGGTAATTGATCATATCGTAGTCGTCGGCCGTCGGCGCGTGGCGCATGTCGAGGATCTGGATGACCAGCGCGATCCGCCGGTCGCCGTCAAAGTAGCCCTGCATCAGCTTCGCCCAGCGCTGCTTCTCGCCCTGCGAGACCTTCGCATAGCCGTAGCCGGGCAGATCGACGAGCCTGCAGGACGGCAGACGGAAGAAATTGATCGTCGCCGTTTTGCCCGGCGTCGCGCTGACGCGCGCCAAAGCCTTTCGGTTGACCAGCTTGTTGATCAGAGAGGATTTTCCGACGTTCGATTTGCCGGAAAACACGATCTCCGGCAGATCGGACGGCTTGAGCTGGTCGGCGCGGCCGGCCGCCGCTTCAAATTCCACAGCCTGAAAATTCATCGTATCACCTCACTGGCGCAGCGCGGGCATCACGCGCTGCTGCTGTCCGACGGGCATCCGGACCTCCGGCTCCTCCGTCCGGCCGCTGCCGGACAGGCTCGGGATCGCGCGCGGGAGCACCTCGTCGATCCGCCGCACCGGCACGAACTCGACGTGCTCGCGGACCACCCGGTCGACCTCCGCGAGGTCGGGCACATTGGCCTCCGGGATGATGACCGTCTTGATGCCGCTGCGGTACGCCGCCATCGATTTCTCGCGCAGGCCGCCGATCGGCAGCACGCGACCCTGTAAAGTGATTTCCCCTGTCATTGCCACACTGTGCAGCACAGGCGCTTTACAGAGTGCCGAGGTGATCGCCGTCGCCATTGCAATGCCTGCGGACGGTCCGTCCTTCGGCACGGCGCCCTCCGGCGCATGGATGTGGATATCCTTTTTCGCGTAGAAGTCCGGCGCAATGCCGAGCTGCTCCGCGCGGGTGCGGATGCAGGTCAGCGCCGCGCTCGCGGACTCCTTCATTACATCGCCGAGCGAGCCGGTCAGCTGGATCTTGCCGGTGCCGTCCATCACGGCGACCTCGATCGGCAGCATCTCGCCGCCGACGCTCGTCCAGGCCAGGCCGTTCACAAGGCCGATCTCGTCGCGCCGTTCGAGATTTTCTTTCGTAAACTTCTTCGGGCCGAGCAGCTCCTCGAGATTCGAGACCTTCACCGAGAACGATTTGAACTCCGCATCGGAGACGATGCGCTTTGCAATCTTCCGGCAGATGGTGCCGATCGTCCGCTCCAGCGTGCGCACGCCCGCCTCCCGGGTGTAGCTGTCGATCAACGCGTGCAGCGCGTTCGGCGTGAAGCGGAGCTGCGCCGCCTTGATGCCGTGCTTCTTGAGCTGCTTCGGAATCAGGTACTTGGAGGCGATGTGGAACTTCTCGTCGTGCGTATAGCTGCCGAGCGTGATCACATCCATGCGGTCGTACAGCGGGCCCGGGATCATCGAAGCGTCGTTTGCCGTCGTGATGAAGAGCACGCGGCTCAGGTCAAACGGCAGGTCGATGTAGTGGTCCTGGAACGCGCTGTTCTGCTCCGGGTCGAGCACCTCGAGCAGCGAAGCGGAGGGGTCGCCCTTGAAGCTCTGGCCGAGCTTGTCGATCTCGTCGAGCAGGATCAGCGGGTTGTTCGTTCCCGCCTGCCGAATCGCCGCGATAATGCGGCCCGGCATCGAGCCGACGTACGTCCTGCGGTGGCCCATGATGTCCGCCTCGTCGCGCACGCCGCCGAGCGACACGCGCACGTACTTGCGCCCCGTCGCCTCGGCGATCGACCGCGCGATCGATGTTTTGCCGACGCCCGGCGGGCCGACAAGGCAGATGATCTGGCCGATTGCGCGGTCCGAGAGCTTCCGCACCGCAAGCGTTTCGAGGAAGCGCTCCTTGACCTTCTGCATGCCGTAGTGGTCGCGGTTGAGGATTTTCTCCGCGCGCGCGAGGTCGAGCCGTTCGGGCGACGAAGTGTTCCACGGCAGCTCGATGCAGGTTTCGAGGTAGACGCGCATGACGGAGCCCTCGTGCGAGCCGTACGGCATCCGCGAAAACCGGTCGCATTCCTTGAGGAGCTTTTCCCTGGCGGTTTCCGGCATGTTCAGCGCGAGGATCTTTTCGCGCATTTCATCGGCTTCCTCCTGCGGGTTGTCCTCCTCGCCGAGCTCGCTCGCGATCGCGCGCATCTGTTCGCGCAGCATATAGGTGCGCTGGTTTTCGTCCATCTGCTCCTGCGCCTTCTGGGAAATCTCCCGCTCCAGCGTCATCACCTGAATCTCGTCGTTCAGAATCGTATTCAGGCGCACGATGCGGCGCACCGGGTGCAGCTCGTCGAGAATGGCCTGCTTCTGCTCGAAATCGAGCGCGATATTCGCCGCGATGAAATCCGCGAGCTTCCCGCAGTCCTTCTGCTGCATCACGCCGAGCAGGATATCCGGCGGCACATGGCGGAACCAGCGGATGTACTCCTCGAATTTTTCCTGCGCAATGCGGCTCAGTGCTTCGGTCTTGTAGCTTGTGCGGAAATTCGGCTCCGTGCAGGGCTGGATGGTGCCCGTCAGAAACGGCTCCTCCTGCACGACCGACATGATCTCCGCGCGGGCGATGCCCTCGACATGCAGCTTGATACCCTCGTTTGCGGAGTGCACGATCTGCTTGATCTTCGCGATGACGCCGATTTTATAGAGGTCTTCCGCCGTCGGCTCGTTTTCGGAGAGATCCGTCTGCGTGACGATGAAGATCTCCCGGCCGGCGTCCAGCGCGGCCTTTACGGCCAGCACGGACTTTTTGCGGCCGATGTCAAACTGTAGGATCATGCCGGGAAAGACGACGATGCCGCGCACCGCCAGAACCGGCATGGTTCGCAGCTCAGCGCTGCCGGTAGATTTGCTCATATATGACCATGCCTTTCCGCGAAAGGCACCAACGAGAAATGAAACAAGGCTGGTGCTTCCGCAATAGAGTGTAATTTGGTAAACTTTGTTTGGGGGCAGCCATACTACAGAGTACGAGGAGGTAGGTGCGGTGCAGCGTGCTGTAACCGCGCTCATATATAAGTCACCGGGCATCCATTCAAGCACCAATGTGTAGGACATAGAGCCTGTAAACTTATCTTTGTAAAGACGCAACTCGTTTTTAGCTGGATGCCCAGTCCCTGGATGCCCTCAACAATATTTTTGCGAGGGGAGTTGTTATGGGAAGACTAAAAATCGTATATCCAGTTTGCTGTGGGATGGATGTTCACCGGGATTTTCTCATCGCCTGTATTGCCGCTACCAATGCGCAAGGGGTTACAGAGTATCAATCACGAAGATTTTCAACCTACACAGGGAGCCTGCGCGAACTGCGGGACTGGCTTTTAGCCAACGACTGTAAGGATGTTTGTATGGAATCAACAGGTAAATATTGGTTCCCAGTTCACAACATTTTGGAGGAGTCCTGCCATGTGGTAGTCAGCCACCCGAAATTCGTCAAGGCTATCAAAGGGAAGAAAACTGACAAGAAAGACGCTCAGTGGATTGCCGACTTGTTCAAGCATGACCTTGTTCGCGGCAGCTTCATTCCACCTAAGGATATCCGGCAGCTTCGAGATCTTTGTCGTTACTGGGTCAAGCTTTCGTCCTACATGACCGGAGAGAAGAACCGCGCCCAGAATTGTCTCACTGTTTCCAACTTCAAGCTTGATGACGTGTTCAGTAATGTGTTCGGTAAGAGCGCATCCGCCATCACGACACAGTTGTTGGAACACCCGGGAGAGCAGTTTGACGTGGCTCCCTTTGTAGATGGGCGCTGTAAAACACCCATTGCACAGATTCAGGAAGCAGTTGACGGTATCTTCACTTATGAGCAGGCGGAGAAGCTCAAAATCATTCGTGGCCACATGGATTCTCTGGAAAGACATAAGGCAGAACTCGAATCCCTTATTCTGGAGATTGCTCAAAACTATCTTCCGCAGATTGAACTGCTGCTGACTGTCCCCGGCATCCATGACGCTTTTACTGCTATCCGCATTCTTGCAGAAATCGGGGCCGACATGACGGTGTTTGATACCTCTAAGCATCTCTGCTCTTGGGCTGGTCTTACCCCTCAAAACGCGGAGAGTGCCGGTAAGAAGAAAACCACTCGCATTGGCAAATCCGGTGCTTATCTCAAGCCCTTGCTGATTCAGGTCGCTCTTGCTGCAAGCCGCGGTGAAAAACATCCTGAAATCTACGGAAAGAAGCAGGCGCTGCAAAAACGGCGCGGTAAGAAAAAAGCCATAGTTGCCATTGCCAGGAGACTCTTAACCGCCATCTACCATATTCTAAGCAAGAACGAGCCGTACAATCCTGCTGCCTACATCCAGGAAGACAAGAATCCTATGGCCCGCCAGATCTCCCAAGAGAAAGCCTTCGAGATGCTTGCTCGAATGGGCTTTATTGTTTCAAACCCTTCTCCGTTGTCCTCGTCAGGATAGCCAGCCATCCTCGTTTTTTGACCGCCTGACCGACGGTCTACTTTGTTGCGCCCCTTTTTAGGGTGGTGTGTCACTGATTTGTTTCAAACTTA
>DSLFC04101__coassemble_895_pt1 | contig 17022 bp, 17 predicted proteins | sample DSLFC04101__metabat2_high_PE_006 | metagenome-assembled genome bin DSLFC04101
GACCAGTTCGACATCTCGCAGCCCTCCGTCTCGCGCCACCTCGACATTCTGAAGCGCGCGGGCATCGTGACCGCCGAGCGGCGCGCCAACCAGATTTTCTATTCGCTGAACCTCTCCGTCCTGCAGGAGTTTCTTGTGGAGGCGGCGGCGCTGTTCGGCCCGAAGGAGGAACCCGCCGATGAAAAAGGCTGACCCCTTTCTTCTGATTTTTATCCTTTCGCTGCTCGCCCTTTTCTCCGCTTTCCTGATCCCGTGGCCGCTGCCCGCCATTTTGCTGTCGTCGGCCTGCGTCGCCGCGGCGGTCCTGCTCCTGTACCGGAACCTCGGCGCACTCTCCGACCTGCCGGACGACCACCCGAAGCTCGGCACGCTGCGCATCGTCACTGTTTTCAACCTCACGCTCCTGCTGCTCTGCACCGTGCTGGCCGTCCTGCTCGCCACCGGCGCAGTCCGGCTCACCGAGGACGGGGAAAAGTATCTGGCCGCGGCGGTCGTCAGCATCATCCTTCTGTTTCTCGGCAACCTCGCGCCGAAGCTGCCCCGCACGCGCCACACCGGCCTGCGTCTGCCGTGGACCGTCCGCGACGACGACGCGTGGATCTGCGCGCACCGCGTCGTCGGGTACATGTCCGTCCCGCTCTTCTGCTTCTATGCCGCGGGCGTCCTCGCGACGGGCGACGTCGCAACGATGTCCGGCCTTGTCATGCTGCTGTGGATCGGCGTCCCCGGCGCGCTTTCCTACCGCGTATATCGGAACAAATTCCCGCGGAAGCGATTTCCCAGGAAATAATCCGCTGTCTGCCCCCTGCTTTATTGAAGCGAACGACGGAACATGGTATAATTATACCATAAAGAGCAGCACGCACAGCAAGGAGAGAGCCGGAGTGGATCGTAAAATCATCATTTCGTACAACGATACTTTGAATAGGTGTCTTTTTTGATTGTGGAATAAGGAATTTGCGCACACATCCGTTAGTCTAACTGATGGCTAGCTCGTTCTTTGCAAATTTTAATTAGGCAAATTCGTATTTGGAAAGGAGATTATCGATGAACTATAATAAGCTGGTAAGAGACAGGATACCCGAGATCATCGCGGCGCAGGGCGAAAAGCCAATCTTCCGCGTGATGGATAATCGGGAATACACGGTCGGCTTAGAGAAAAAGCTGGAGGAGGAAGTCGCGGAATACCTCGAAAGCAAAGAAATCGAGGAGCTTGCCGATGTATTGGAAGTGCTTTACGCGCTGTGCGAAGCACAGGGACATTCCGTCGACGAATTGATGAAGGTCTACGAAAAGAAGCACGCGGAACGCGGCGGTTTTTCAAAGCGGATTCTTCTGCTGGGAAAAGAATAAACGCAGGCGAGCCGCAGCGTCCCGTTCGCTGAACAGAATATCCGGGACAGTCAGACCGCAAAGCCCGTTTGATTCAAAATGAAAGCGCCGGCCCCAGATGGAGCCGGCGCTTCGCTTTCAGTTTCTGCGCACCGGTATGCCGTTTTCCGCCAGATAGTCCTTGAGCGTCGGGATCGCAATCTCCCGGAAATGGAACAGGGATGCGGCAAGCACCGCATCGGCCTTGCCCTCGACGAATGCATCCCGGAAGTGCTTGAGGCTGCCCGCGCCGCCCGAGGCGATCACCGGTATGCCGACCGATTCCGAGACGGCGCGCGTCAGCTCGAGGTCGTAGCCCGCCTTCGTGCCGTCGCAGTCCATGCTCGTCAGCAGGATCTCGCCTGCGCCGAGCTTTTCGGCCTTCTTCGCCCATTCGAGCGCGTCGACGCCCGTATCCACGCGGCCGCCGTTCAGGTACAGCGTCCAGCCGCCCGGGCGGCGCTTTGCGTCCATCGCGACGACGACGCACTGGCTGCCGAATTTGTACGCGGCCTCTTCGATGATCCGCGGGTTCTTCAGCGCCGCCGAGTTGACCGAGACCTTATCCGCGCCGGCGCGCAGGATCGCCGTGAAATCCTCCACGGTGCGGATGCCGCCGCCGACCGTAAACGGGATGAAGATGCTGTTCGCAACGCGCGACACGATGTCGACCATGATATTGCGCGCATCGGAGGAAGCCGTGATGTCGAGCAGCACGAGCTCGTCCGCGTTCTGGCGGTCGTACTCGACCGCCGCTTCGACGGGGTCGCCCGCATCGCGCAGATTGACAAAATTCGTCCCCTTGACGACCCGGCCGTTTTTCAGGTCGAGACAGGGAATGATCCGCTTTGCATACATCAGTCACGTCCCCCTTCCCCCGCCATCGCGGCAAAATTGCGGAGCAGCTCGATGCCGACGGCCCCGCTCTTCTCCGGGTGGAACTGGCAGGCAAGGAGGTTGTCCTTCTGCACTGCCGCGTCGATCGTCACGCCGTACGACGCCGTTGCGGTCACGATGTCCTCTTCGGCCTTCAGGTAATACGAGTGGACGAAGTAGACGTACGGCTCGGCCGGGATGCGGGCAAACAGGCCGCGCGGCCGGCGGATATCGAGGGAATTCCAGCCCATGTGCGGGATCTTCAGCCCCTCTCCCGCGGGGATGCGGACGATTTTTCCGCGCAGCAGGCCGAGGCCTGCGACGCCCGGCGACTCCTCGCTGCTTTCAAACAGGATCTGCAGGCCGAGGCAGATGCCGAGGAACGGCCTGCCCGACGCGATGAATGCGTGGATCGGCGCTTCCAGCCCGCGCGCGCGAAGCTCCTGCATCGCGTCGCCGAATGAGCCGACGCCCGGCAGCACTGCGGCGTCGGCCGCAAGCAGCGTCTGCGGGTCGCGCGTGACCGTCACCCGGCAGCCGATGTGCACGAGCGCCTTTTCCACACTGCGGATGTTGCCCGCACCGTAATCGATAATGGCGATCATCAGAGCGCACCTCCTTTAAGATTTAACACTTTACAATAATAGCAAAAATCGTCCGCCTTGTCAATTCCACTCCGCATTTTTGCGCGATAAAAAGAGCTGCGCCGCACAGGACGGCACAGCTCTCGCTTACTTTATTCCGCATTGGCCCAGTTCCGGCTGCGCTCGACAGCCCTGTGCCACCGCCGCAGGGCGGGTTCCTCCTCGCCGGGCTCGATCTGCGGCGCATACGCGTGGCCGAGCTTCCAGATCGTCGAGAGCTCCTCGAGCGAATCCCACACGCCGACCGCAAGGCCGGCGAGCATGGCCGAGCCGAGCGCCGTCGTCTCAAGGCAGACCGGCTGCCGCACGGCGCAGTGCAGGATGTCGGCCTGATACTGCATCAGGAAACGGCTGCGCGACGCGCCGCCGTCCACGCGCAGCTCGGAGATCTGCACGCCGCTGCCGGCCTCCATGGCCCGGAACAGGTCGAGGCTCTCATAGGCGATGCTCTCGAGCACCGCGCGGCAAAGGTGCGCCTTCGAGGTGCCGCGCGTCACGCCGAGCAGCGCGCCGCGCGCGTACATGTCCCAGTACGGCGCGCCGAGGCCCGTAAACGCCGGGACGAACACGGCGCCGCCCGCGTCGGGCACCGTTTCGGCGAGCCGGTCGGCCTCCTGCGGCGATTCGATCAGCCCGAGCTCGTCGCGCAGCCACTTGATCGCGGAGCCCGCATTGAAGGCGCTGCCCTCGAGCGCGTAGGTGACCTTGTCGCCGATCTTCCAGCCGATCGTCGTGATCAGGCCCTGGTCGGAGAACACCGGCGTTTCGCCCGTATTCATCAGCACGAAGCAGCCCGTGCCGTATGTATTCTTCGCCATGCCGCGCGCAAAGCAGCACTGGCCGAACAGCGCCGCGTGCTGGTCGCCCGCGATGCCCGCGATCGGGATCTCCCGGCCGAACACGGATTCCGCGCACATGCCGACGACGCCGGAGGACGGCACGACCTGCGGCAGCGCGTCGCGCGGGATGCCGAACACCTCGAGCATCTTTTCGTCCCAGTCGAGCTTCCGGATATCGAAGAGCATCGTGCGCGACGCGTTCGAAACGTCGGTCACAAAGCTCCTGCCCTCCGTCAGGGAAAAGATCAGCCACGTGTCGATCGTGCCGAAGCGCAGCCGCCCCTGCCGCGCGAGCGCTTTCGCCCGCGGGACATTGTCGAGGATCCACTTCATCTTCGTGCCGGAAAAATACGGGTCGATGATCAGGCCCGTCGTCCTGTGGATGTATTCCTCCAGGCCCTGCGCCTTCAGCCACTCGCATTCCGGCGCGGTGCGGCGGCACTGCCAGACGATCGCGTTGCAGATCGGGATGCCGGTCTCGGCGTCCCAGGCGACGGTCGTCTCGCGCTGGTTCGTGATGCTGATCGCCGCGATGTCCTCGGCGGTGATGTCCGCCTCGTGCACGGCCTGCCGCATCGCGTAGAGCTGCGTCTGCAGGATCTCCACCGCGTCGTGCTCGACATAGCCGGGCTTCGGGTAAATCTGCGTGAACTCGCGCTGCCCCATGCCGGCCACGCCGCCCAGCGCGTCAAAGAGGACGGCGCGCGAGCTGGTCGTGCCCTGGTCGAGCGAAAGAATATATTTGCCGATTTTCATGCTGCTACAACTCCCTGTCTCCCAAAATTCCGACCGCCGCCGGCCTCAAAACCGGAACAGGTTCAGGAATTTTTCCTTTTTGTCCTCCTGCTCGCGGGTATTGTGGATGATCTTGTACCGCAGGACCCACTGCGGGTCGATGTATTCCAAAATCGCCTGCGGCACGCGGTATTTATACAGCGGGCGCTGGTTTTTCAGGTCCGCAATGAGCCGCTGGTGCGTGATGGAATTCGCATCCTTCGTGCCGACGATGATCGTTCTGTAATCCTTCTGACTCGTGTACTTGAAATTGCTCATAAAATCGACCCAGACCGAATACTCCGTAAGCCGCACGTATTCCTTCGGCACGTTGAGCCGGATGCGCACGGCGCCCGAGACGCGGCCGCCGGTGTTCTGCTTGCGCCCGTGCACGACGCCGAAGATCGGGCATTCGCAGTGCAGGCCGAGCATGTCGATCAGCGCGGCATACTCCCCCTTGAAGGAGATGCTCGGCTTCGCCCAGTAGACCTCCCCGCTCTGCAGGATCCGCATGACCGCGCTCGACTGATACGTATCGATAATCATCTGTGTGACCGTCCCTTTCCTCAAATCCCGTTTTCTTCCGATGCGCCGAAACGCCCTAACGAACCGCCCACTCGTAGAGGAAGCGGTCGAACTCGCCCAGCTCGTTCGGCTGGATCAGGTACTGCTTCAGCAGCTCCTGCTCGTTGGGCACCGTCCGTCTATAGTATGCCTCCGCAATGCCGCCCGCAATACAGGCGACCGTGTCCGTATCGCATTTTACGCTGAACACATTCCGGATGCAGCTCTCCCAGTCCTCGCTCTCGAGGAAGCAGCGGAAGGCAAGCGGCATCGTGCCCGCGGCCGTGGCGTCGAACTTGCCCTTCGGCCGGTAAGCCCACAGCGGCTTGCGGACCGGGTATTCGTACTCCTTGTGGAAATACTTCGCGAGGTCCTTTTTGCGCTCGCCCTGCAGGGCGAGATAAATCAGCCCCGCCGTCACCATCGCCGCCTTGACGCCCTCGATGTGGTTGTGCGTGCACATCGCGCTCTTTTTCGCCTCTTCCTCCACGCGCTCGAGCGTGTCGAAATGGTAGGCGATGTAGCTGACGCGCATCGCGGCGCCGTTGCCGTAGCTGCCGTAGCCGGTTTCGCTGTGGCCGTCCAGCCATTTCTGAAACAGCGTGCCGTAGCCCACGCGGCGGTACATCCGCCCGAGCTTGCCGTAGGCGCGCGCATAGGAGATATCGTTCAGAAGCGCGTATTTCGTCGCGATCGTCATCACGGTATCGTCCGTATAGGCGCAGCCGCTGCCGAAAAGGCTGACCGTTTTATAATTGAAGCCGGACGGTTTGCTGAATTCAAACCGCGACCCGGCTATGTCTCCTAAAATTGCTCCGTACATCCCAAAGCCCCTTTTTGGATATGGTACTTTGATTATAGCATAGATTTATACGGATTTCCACATGTTTTTTGTTAACTTCTGCGCTTTTTGACTTTTTTGAAGAAATGCGGTATGCTATGTCCAGCACGGCTGCAAAAAACGGGCTTTCGCACGCGCTCCCCGCCCCGCAGCCGCCAGCGAAAAACGGAAAGGATGCATGGTCCCATGATTCGATACAGGAAAGCCGCCGGCGCGCTGCTTCTGAGCGCCGCCCTTTTGCTCTCGCCCGCCGGATGCCGCGCGGACGACGCGGCGGAAAGCGAGCCCACAGCCTCCGCTTCGCCGGAGGACGCGGTCAGCCGCCCGATCTCCGTCACATTTTCCGAAGCGCTGCTGCACGAAACCGGCCTGGACCCGGCCGCCACGGCGCGCGGCCTCGGCCTCTCGAACGTCACGGACAACGACGACGGCTCCTGCACCATTCGGATGACCGCCGAGGAGCAGGAAACCGCCTCCGCCGCGCTGCGCGAAAGCCTGGACGAACAGCTGCTCGCCCTGCCGGAGAGCGGCACCTGGCCTTTCCTCGACGCCGTCGAGCTCAGCGAAGACTGCACAAAGGCCACGCTGCACAGCGTGGCCGCGCGCTACAGCCCGGCGCGCGACAACACGGTCGCGCAGGCGGTCTACATCCCCGCTCTGCTCTGCGCCGCCTTTTCCGGCGAGGACCCCGAAGCCTTTGCCGTCCATTTCACGGTGCTCGACAGCGACGGCAAAACCGTGCTCGGTGAATTCGATTACCCGGAGCCGGAAGCGGAGGCCAGCCCCGGCGCGGAGGACCCGGCCGCCGGAGAATCGCAGCCGCCGGAAAGCGCCGAAGCATAGCGCCCGCGCTTTCCGGCGGCGCAGGACAGCGCGTGATCAAAAAGCGCAATACCTCAAGACGCAAAAACTGCGCGGGCTCACGCGGCCTGCGCAGTTTTTTCCTTTTGTTTGAGCTCCCGCCAGATCGTGCAGAGCATCGTGATGAAGCACGCGCCGCCGCCGATGAAGTTCGAGATCGCTTCGGCCAGAAACACGCCGTTGACCCCGATGCCCGGGATGCGCGGCAGGATCAGCGTCAGCGGGATCACGATGATGACCTTGCGCAGCAGCGAGAAGAAAATCGCCTGCTTGGAGCGGCCGAGCGACTGCGCCGCGGCCTGCCCGGCCATCTGCAGCGACATCATGAAGCAGCCGAAAAAGTAGATGAACATCGAATCGGCGCAGGCCTCGACGAGCGTCGGGTCGTCGTTGAAGATGCCGATGAAAAACCGTGGGAACAGCATCAGAAGCAGCCAGACGACGACCATATAGCCGACGCAGACGATACTGACGAACACGATCGCCTTGCGCACGCGCCGGTACTCCTGCGCGCCGTAGTTGAAGCCCATCACCGGGTTCGCGGCGTTCGTGATGCCGCTGACCGGCGCGTACGTCACCTCGCGGATCGAGTTGATGACGGTCATGACGCCGACGAACAGGTCGCCGCCGAACTGCGCGAGCATCATGTTGCAGACGATCTGCACGGCGCTCGTCGTAAAGCTCATGATGAAGCCCGCGGCGCCGAGCGAGACGATCTCCCACACGAGCTTCGCCTGCAGGCGCATGTGCTTGAAATCGAGTTTATAAAGCGTTTTCTTGCCGGTCAGGAACCGGATGACCCAGAGCGCCGAAGCCAGCTGGGAGATCACCGTCGCGAGCGCGGCGCCGCTCACGCCCATGTCGAGCGCAAAGATGAAGATCGGGTCGAGCACAATGTTCAGAACCGCGCCGATCAGCACGGTGAGCATGCCCTTGTTCGCAAAGCCCTGCGCGTTGATGAAGCCGTTCATGCCCAGGGAGATCATCACGAACACGCTGCCGAACATATAGATCGTGATGTAGCTGTCCGCATACGGGTACGTCGCGTCGCTCGCGCCGAACAGATAGAGGAACGGCTCCTTGACCAGCAGGACGAGCACGGTGAGCGCGACGCCGGTGATGACAAGCAACAGGAAGGTGTTGTTCATGACGGTCGCCGCGCGCCTGCGCTGCGCGTCGCCGTCCTCGTGCTGCGCCGCGCCGCGGGCCATCGAAAACAGCGGCATGCCGCCGGTGCCGAACAGGTTCGCAAACGCCGTGACGATCAGCAGAATCGGGAAGGTCAGGCCCACGCCGGTCAGCGCATTGACCGAATCCTCCGGCATATGGCCGATGTACATGCGGTCTACGATATTGTACAGAACGTTGACGAGCTGCGCCACCACCATCGGCATGGCAAGGCGCAGAATGTTGCCCGAAACCTTTCCCCTCGAAAAATCGCTGACTGCCTGCATACTGCTGTTGCCTCCCCAATAAGTTTACGCTTAACAGTATACGACTTTTTACAGCATTTGTAAAGCAGCCCCGGCCGGGTTTTCTTCTGCCTCCCCTCGCCCGTCTCCTTTCAATGAGCGCTTTTACTCCGACCGGCTTATCCAGAACAAAGGAGCTTCGCGCAGTTTTCTCCCTGCGCAAAGCTCCTTTTGCTTTTTATTTGTCAACGATAAGGCCGGACGTTCCGGCGCCGCCCGCTCAAAGCTGCAGCGCGATCTCCGCCGGGCGCGTGCCGGTCAGCGCACAGCTGCGCGCATCGGGCTGGGAAACGCCGACGTACAGCGTGAAGCTGCGGCTGTCCACGCGGCGCTCGCCGCTGTCATCGACGATTTCAAGCGCCCGGTCCGGCACAAAGAGCTCGACGGTCTTTGCTTCATCCCCGGAGAACGAAACCGGCTTGAAGGCGCAGAGGCTGTGGTTGCGCACGGCGAACTTCGATTCGTTGTCACGGATGTAGACCTCGACGACGTCGCCGCCCGCAGCGCCGCTGTGCTCGAGCGACGCCGTCACGCGCCAGCCGCCCTCGGCCTTCTCTGCCGCGGCCGCCGTTACCGCGGTCCTGCCGTACGTCAGGCCGAAGCCGAACGGATAGAGCACGTCGCCCTTGAAGTAGCGGTAGGTGCGGTTCTCCATCGCGTAATCGGTGAACGCCGGCAGGTCGTCCGCCGAGTTGTAGAACGTGACGGGCAGCTTGCCGCTCGGCGAATACTTGCCGAAGAGCAGCTCCGCGATCGCCTTGCCGCCCCGCGCGCCCGGGTACCAGCCCTGCACGACGGCGGAGAAGTGCGCGTCCGCAAAGCGCAGATCCATCGCGCTGCCGGTCATGTTGACGAGGACCACCGGCTTGCCCGTCCCGGCGACGACTTCCATCAGCTTGCGCTGCGGCGCGGGCAGGAGCAGGTCGGCCTTGTCGCCGGAGCCGCCCGCGTTGCTCTCGTGCATCTCCTCGCCCTCGAGGTTTTCATTCAGGCCGACGACGAGCACGACGACGTCGCTGTGCTCCGCGACGGTCTGCGCCTCCGCAAGGCGGTCGCCGGGCTGGGCGAGCCCCTCCACGCGGTCGCGGTACAGGTGGCAGCCCTCGGCGTACAGCACGCGCGCACGGTCGCCGACGTAGTCCTGGATGCCCTCGAGCACCGTGATGTAGCGGGAGGCCGTGCCGTGGTAGTTGCCGATCAGCGCCATGCGGTCGTTCGCGTTCGGGCCGATCACGCCGATCGTCCTGATTTTTTCGAGGTTCAGCGGCAGCAGACCGTCGTTCTTGAGCAGCACGACGCTGCGGCGCGCCGCCTCCTCGCTGAGCGCGAGGTGCTCGGGGCACTCGACCGTCTCATACGGGATCGCGTTGTACGCGCAGTTTTCGTCGAACTCGCCGAGCAGGAAGCGCGTCGTGAACAACCGCTCCGCCGCGGCCGTGATGTCGTCCTCCGTGATCAGGCCGGCTTCGAACGCCTGCAGAAGGTGCAGGTAGGTGTTGCCGCAGTTCACGTCGCAGCCCATTTTGAGCGCGAGCGCCGCGGATTCCGGCGCAGTCGCCGTGATGTGGTGGTGGTTGTGGAAGTCGGCGATCGCCCAGCAGTCCGAAACGTAGTGGCCTTCAAAGCCCCATTTGCCGCGCAGGATCTTGCGCATCAGAAGGTCGCTGCCGCAGCACGGCTCGCCGAGCGTGCGGTTGTACGCGCCCATGACGGACTCGACACCGCCCTCCTTGACGGCGGCCTCAAACGCCGGCAGATACGTCTCCCAGAGGTCCTTCTGGCTGACCTCGGCGTCAAACTCATGGCGCAGCGCCTCCGGGCCGCTGTGCACGGCAAAGTGCTTCGCGCAGGCCGCGACCTTCAGGTATTCCCCGTCGCCCTGCAGGCCCTTAATGTACGCGACGCCGAGCCGCGCCGTCAGGTACGGGTCCTCGCTGTACGTCTCCTGCCCGCGGCCCCAGCGCGGATCGCGGAACAGATTGATGTTCGGCGACCAGAAGGTCAGCCCCTTGTAGATGTCGTGGTCGCCGTGCTTCACGGCTTCGTTGTACTTGGCGCGCGCTTCGGTCGAGACGACGTCGCCGATCTTCCGCACCGTGTCCTCGTCGAACATCGCGGCCATCGCGACCGGCTGCGGGAACATCGTCGCGCTGCCGGCGCGCGCGACGCCGTGCAGCGCCTCGTTCCACCAGTTGTAGGCCGGAACGCCGAGGCGCTCGATCGCCGGCGCGTCGTACTTGAGCTGCGACGCTTTCTCCTCCACGGTCATCTGCGCCACGAGCGCTTTGGCTTTAGCCCGTGCTTCTTTCCTGTCTCGCATTGTGCTTTTCCTCCAAATCGTTTAAACTAAAAGGCTGCTCTTACCGGGCGGCGGTCACGTCGCTGTAGATCCGCTCGACCGCTTCGTCGAGGCTCATTGTCTCCGTGATCATCGTCTCGGAAATATTCTTCAGGTAGTCCTTGTCCTTCCACCAGCGGCGCATATCGTCCTCGCCGAAATCGCCCCGGTTCGGCTTTGTGGCGTGCCGCCGCATCGTCTCCTCGAACGACACGTCCCAGTAATACGCGAAAATTTCGGAACCGTACGATTCCATGCACGCTTCAAACAGCGGCGCGTAATCCGCCGCGGGCAAGATGCCCTCGAGAATCGTGACTTCCGAATGCTGCCTGCCGTACTGCATGAGGCCGATCATCAGCGGCAGCGATTTCTCGCGCCCCAGCGCCCCCGATACGTTCAGAATCTGCAGCCGGACCATGTCGTGCGAAATCAGCATCGTGTTCGGCCCGAATTTTTCCTGCAGCGCTTTCGCCGCAGAAGTCTTTCCACTGCCGGAATTTCCCCGCAGAAGAACCAGTTTTGCCATTGTGTACCCTCCCATTTCTCTGCGCGCCCGCCGCGCGTATACCGCGCACGGTTTTGCGCTCGATAAAATTATAGCACGGTTTTGCGCTCGTGACAAAGTCAAAACCGTGCTATTTTATGCCAGATGTTGCGCTCTTTGCCCGCCGCTTACGCGTTCTGCAGGTAGCCCGCCTGCAGCATCGACTGCGCGGCGAGGATCGCGCCGAGGCGGCCGCTGTCGAAGTTGACGCCGCCCTGCATCCACGCGGCGTACGGCTCGCGCAGCGGCGCGTCCGCCGAAAGCTCGATCGACGAGCCGAGCGTGAACGAGCCGGAGGCCATGATGACCTCGCTGTCGTAGCCGGGCATCGGGCTCGGCTCGGGCACGACGAACGAATCGACCGGCGCGCCCTGCTGGATGCCGCGCACAAAGGCGCAGAGCGCCTCGCGCTCGCGGAGCTTCACGGCCTGGATGATGTCGGCGCGCGGCTCGTCGTAGCGCGGCGTGACCTCAAAGCCGAAGCGCTCGAACAGCGCCGCCGTGAACACCGCGGTCTTGAGCGCCTCGCCCGTGACGTTCGGCGCGTGGAACGTGCCCATGAACAGCTCGCGGTTGTTGCCGAGCGTGCAGCCGATCTCGCGGCCCGTGCCCGGCGTCGTCAGGCGGTACGCGCACATCTCGACGAGGTCGCGGCGCCCGGCGATGTAGCCGCCTGTCGGCGCGATGCCGCCGCCGGGGTTCTTGATCAGCGAGCCGGCCATCAGGTCGGCGCCGACGGCCGTCGGCTCGATCTTCTGCACGTACTCGCCGTAGCAGTTGTCGACCATCACAATGCAGCCCGGCGCGCGACGCTTGGCGATCTCCACGATGCGGCCGATCTCCTCGACCGAAAGCGACGGGCGCAGGCTGTAGCCGCGCGAGCGCTGGATGTACACCATGCGGTGGCGCGGCGTGATCGCCGTCTCCATCGCCTCGTAATCGGGCGTGCCGTCGGACCGCAGGTCGACCTGCTCGTAGCGGATGCCGAACTCCTTCAGCGAGCCGCTGCTCTCGCCCGCAAGGCCGATGACGCCCTGCAGCGTGTCGTACGGCATGCCGGTGACCGAAAGCATCGTGTCGCCCGGGCGCAGCACGCCGAACAGCGCGACGGTCAGCGTGTGCGTGCCGCTGACGAAATTGTAGCGGCACAGCGCGTCCTCCGCGCCGAGCGCGTAGGCGTAGACCGCGTCGAGCACGTCGCGACCGCGGTCGCCGTAGCCGTAGCCGGTCGTCGCGACGAAATGGCTCTCGCTGACGCCCGCCTGCATGAACGCCGCCTGCATTTTCTCCTGGTTGTACCGCTGCACCTCTGCGACCTTTGCAAAATACGGCGCAGCCTCCTGCTCCGCCGCTTCCGCCGCCCGGAGGATGCGGTCGTCTATCTTAAAAAACTCATACATACTGTTTTCCTCCGCCCCCGCGCTGCAGGGGCGCCCTTTCCTTGCGGTCCCACCCGGCAAAGCGCCGCGCAGCTCCCGCAATCATCATTTCCTTTATTCCAAAACGCCCGCGCACCACGCGCCGCACGGCACATAGCCGCGCCGGGCGTAAAACCGTTCGTTTTCGTGTTCCGCGCGCAGCAGATACGCGCGGCGGCCGCCGAGCTGTTCCTCGACGGCGCGGAGCACGGCGCCGCCGTACCCCTTGTTCTGCCATGCCGGCAGGACGGCCACCGCGGTGACGAGCGCGTTTTCCCCGGCCAGCGCCGCCACCGCTGCCGCGACCGCTTCGCCGCCCGCATACAGCACCGACGCGCGCGCCGCGCCGTGGCGCAGACGGTGCGAGAGGTCGAGGTAAAACGGCTCGAATTCGCCGGCCATGTCGTTTGCGGCGAGCACATCGTACACCGCGCGCACCGGGGCCGGCTCCGCAGGCGAAGCGGCCGCACCTGAAAGCGCCTTTTCGAGCACCGCGCCGCGCGCCGTGACGCGCAGGCTGAGCCGCGCGCCGTTTTCCGCGCTGCACACGACCTGCGCCGCGCCGACCGCGCCGAGGAAGGCCCGCGCCTCCTCGGGGTCCGCCACCGTGCCCGCGATGCGCATCACGCCGTCGAGCATGCCGTAGGCCGCCGCGCCGTCCGTCCAGAACTGCGCGAACGGGCGCGAAAAACCGTACGCCGCGGCAGCCGAGAGGATCGGACAGCCGAAGGCCGAGCCGCACAGCGGGCGCAGCGCGTCCGCCGTCTCCGCGAGGCGGATCATCCGGCGCGGCCGCCCGCGATTTCTGCCATGAGCAGCGCGGTCAGGCGGATCGTATTCTCAATGTCGTCCTCACTCGCCATCGCGGCCGGGCCGTGGATGTAGCGGCAGGGCACCGCGAGCGTGACCGTCTGCACGCCGGCCTTCGTCACATGGATGCTGCCCGCGTCGTTGCCGCCGGCGCTCGCCGTCTTCGGCTGGCAGGGAATCACATGTTCCGCCCCGAGTGCGAGCGCACGCCGAAAGAAGGCGCGCGAGAAGATCGTGCGCTTATCCATGAAGGACACCGCGGGGCCGCCGCCGAGTTTGCAGACCGCATCGACCGGCTCTACGCCGGCGACGTCGCCCGCCGTCGTGCCCTCGAGCACGATCGCGGCGTCCGGCTCCACGACGTAAGCCGCCGTCCCCGCGCCGCGCATCCCGATCTCCTCCTGCACGGAAAAGACGAAATACGTGTCGAACTCGAGCGGCGCGCGCATCAGCTCGATCAGCGCAAAGCAGCCGGCGCGGTCGTCGAGCGACTTCGCCCTGACCATACCGTGGGACGACTCAAAGAACGGCAGGAACGAAGCGTTGTCGCCGATCTGCACGGCAGCTTCGGCCTCCGCCCGGTTCTTCGCGCCGATGTCGATCGAGAGCTGCGCGACCGGGACCGGCTTTTCGCGCTCCTCCCCCTTCAAAAGGTGGATCGGCTTCGCGCAGATCACGCCGGGCACGGCGCCGTTCACGCACACGGCGCGGCCGGAAAGCACCGCCGGACGGATGCCGCCGACGGTCTCGAATTTCAGGAAGCCGTCTTCGGTGATGTTCGTGACGACGAGGCCCACCTCGTCCATGTGCGCGCAGAGCATCAGCTTTTTGACGGGGCGCTTTTCGCCCTGCTTGAAGGCGACGATGTTGCCCAGCGGCGTGACCTCCACGCGATCCGCCAGCGGCTCGATCTCCTTCAGGATCAGCGCGCGGACCGCGTCCTCCTCGCCGGAGACGCCGACCGCCGTGCAGAGCTTTTTCAACAGTTCAATATTTTTCATGGCTCATTCCTCCGCCCCGTCGGTGATGTACGCCGCGATCAGCCGCGCGACGTTTTCCATATCCTCGAGGTCGCAGACCTCGGCAGGCGTGTGCATGTTGCGCTGCGGCACCGAGATCAGCCCCGTGCGCACGCCGGCGCGCGACACGCCGATCTCGTCGCAGTTCGTGCCCGTGCGGCCGCCCATCGCCTCGCGCTGGTACGGGATGCCGTGCTTTTCGGCGAGCGCCACGAGCCGCCGGCTGATTTTGCGGTCCAGCGCGGCGGAAAAGCCGATCATCGGCCCGCCGCCGAGCTTGCCCGGCAGTTCGGACGCGCCGGGCTGCGACGCGAACGAAACGTCGACCGCGACGGCCTCGGTCGGCTCGAGCGCATAGGTGCGGACCCGCGCGCCCTGACCGCCGACCTCCTCGCGCGTGGAGCAGAGCACGAGCACGCAGCAGTCGGAGAGCTTGTCCCGCACGAGCTGCGCGGCGCGGATGATGCACGCGCAGCCGGCGCGGTCGTCCAGCGCCGTGCCGGAGATGCGGCTGCCGAGCAGCTTGCGCAGCGGGTTCGCGAGCACCGCGCGGTCGCCGACGGAGACGAGCTTTTCCGCCTCCTCGCGGCGGAGGCCGACGTCGACGGCCTGCTCGGAAACCGGCGGGATGCTTTCGCCGTCTCCCTTTGCGAGGTGCGGGGGCAGCGTGCAGACGATGCCGGTCAGCGTTTCGCTGCCGTACACGGTCACCGGGCTGCCGGGCATCGTGCGGCAGTCGACGCCGCCGACGTTCGTCACGCGCAGGAAGCCGTTTTCGTCGATGTTCGTGACGACCAGGCCGATCTGGTCGATGTGCGCGTCCAGCAGAATGCGGCGCCTGGCGTTCGGGTCGCCGAGCATGCCGGTCACGCCGCCGAGCGCATCCGTCACCACCGTGTCGCAGAACGAAAGCGCCTCCTCCGCCGGGCGGAACGCCTCCTCCTCGCAGCCCGGCGTGCCGTGCGCGGCGCACAGCGCGCGGGTCAGCCGTTCGATCTCTTCATACATGGAATCCATCCAACCTTTCTTCGATATGTAGGGCAAAACAAAAGCCCCGCATTCCGGCGAGCAAAGGCCCACCCAAAGCGAGGCGTATTTCCGCAAATATTTACTTTGTGAAATACATGATGATGTTGATCACGATGACCAGTGCGAAAAAGCCCAGCGCTATGAACTTCGTCCAGCGAGCGAGAAACGCATCGATCGAACGGGATTTATTCTTCGAGAGGAACGTATCCGCACCGCCCATGACCGCACCGATATTCTGCTGGTGGCCTTCCTGCAGAAGAACAACGAGAATGATCGCGATCGAGAACAGAAGCAGAATGATACCGAAAACAATTTCAACTACACCCATGGTTTTACCTCCTTCTGCAAGAGCAGCACCGCGCCGGGCCGTCGGCCCCGCCTCTGCGCCGCGCCGCATAGAATACTTTCGCATTTATAGCTTTCCTATCATAGCATAAAGCGCGCAAATTTGCAACCACATTTTTTAGAATTTTCCCGCATAAGCGCCCGCCTGCGGGCCATAATACGAGTACGGCAAACACAGTCACGCGTTTGTGCGTCCCGGATCGAAGCGGAATCGCGCTCAAAAAAGCGCAGGGCGGCCTCCCCAAAGGGCGGCAAAAGGCAGAGACCCGGTACGGACTGTATGTTGCCTGCCCTTCGACAGAACATAATGTCAGCACGCTTTCATACGGAGCAGCGCATATTTGCTTCATCCCGATGCACCGGGATCGCCGATCGGTTCGACGGCCGGCAGCGGATATGCCGGCCGGGAAACACCCTTGCCCTCCGCCGTTCATCCACCGATGAGCGGGAAAGCCTGGTGGATGGACGTTTTGCCGGAGGGCTGATTTTTTTTGCCCGAAACGCGGTTGACAGCGCCGGCGGCCTCCGGTATAATGGGTGAAAATCGCACCGGAGGCGAACAACGATGTATCGGAAAATCGGCATTCTCTGCGCCGGAGACAGCGAGCTTGCGCCGTTTCTGCCGCACCTTGAGCACACGCGGACGAGCGAAAAGGCGCTGCTGAAGTTTTACGAGGGGACGCTCTGCGGCCTGCCCGCCGTCCTGCTGTACAGCGGCGTGTGCAAGGTCAACGCGGCGATCGCCGCCCAGCTCCTCATCGACACGTACCGGGCGGACGCCGTGATCAACGCCGGGACGGCCGGCGGCATGGACCCGTCGCTCAAAATCTTCGACACCGCCGTCTCCACAGCGGTCGCGTACCACGACGTCGCCGACGACATCCTGACCGACTTCCACCCGTGGCTCGAATCGATCTGGTTCCCGGCCGACCCGGCGCTGCGCGCGTACGCCGAAGCCGCGGCCGCGAAGCAGCCCCGGGAATACCCCGTGCGCTTCGGGCGCATGGTGACCGGCGAAGCCTTCATCACGGACGACGGCAGGCAGGAGATCAACGCGCGCTTTGCGCCGCTCACCGTGGATATGGAGTCGGCCGCGGCCGCGCATGTCTGCCACGCGAACGGCGTCCCGTTCCTCGCGATCCGCACGGTCACCGACACGGCCGATCACAGCGGCGCCGGGAATTTCGAGCTGAACTGCGAAAGGGCCTCGGCCATCGCAAAGGATTTCACGCTCGCGCTGCTGCGGGAAATTCAAAACGCATGAGCGGCCCGCCGGG
>DSLFC04101__coassemble_903_pt1 | contig 16907 bp, 8 predicted proteins | sample DSLFC04101__metabat2_high_PE_006 | metagenome-assembled genome bin DSLFC04101
CAGGCCTACATTGCTTTTGTTCAGGACAAGCTCGGCGGAAGGCGCGAGCTGATCCGGTACGGCGGCACGCAGTGGGCGATCGGCAACTATAAGCGCGTATCGGAAACGCAGGAAATCGGCAGAAAGGATTTTCGGTTCCACAATGTGCTCGGCAACGTTGTCTCGGAGGGCATGGGCGGCTTCGGGCAGGTCATCATTCTTTTGGCGGGCGGGCTGTTCGCGTTTCAGGGAACCATCCTGATCGGCGAAGCCGTGACGCTCCTGCAGCTGATGAACTATCTCGCGGGCCCGGTGGCGACCATGGTTTCTCTGATCAACGAGCGCGTGGCCAACAAGCCCGTCTATGAGAAATTCCAGAATCCGGATCAGGGCCAAACGGAAAAGGCGTCCGACGACCGCGGAAACGGATCGGATAACTGCATCGTGCTTCGCGATCTGGCTCTGTCCTATGGAGACAGAGCGCTATTCGAGAATCTGAACCTGTGCTTTGAAAAGGGAAAGTCGTACCTCATCACCGGAACGAGCGGGTGCGGAAAATCCTCTTTATTGAAGATGGTCGCCGGGGAGATGGCGCCCAGCGCGGGAGAGATCTCGGTCTTCGGCTCCCGGCCCGAATCCTACCCGCTTGTGTCCTACGTGTCGCAGGATACATACATTTTTGAAGATACGGTTCGGGACAATATCACGCTCGGAAAAGAAAAAAGCAAGGCGGAAATAGACGCGCTGATCGACTTCCTGCAGCTGAATCTGGATTGCGATGAAAAGATCGATTCCTCCAGAGAAATATCGGGCGGCGAGAAGAAAAGGATAGGGCTTGCCAGAGCCTTTGTGACGACAAACGAAGTGATGCTGCTGGATGAGATCACAAACGGGCTGAACCATGCGCTCGCGATGGAGATCACGAAAAAGATACTCGCCCTCCACAAGACGGTCCTGTTCGTGTCGCACGATGTGTCGGACGATTTCAGAAACCTGTTTGACGGCATCATCGATTTGAGCGGGGAAGCGTAAGCGGTGTGTTTCCACGCAGCTGTAATCGCCTAATCGGTCCGTGTCAAAAAACCAAGCCCCGGAAACGCGGGGCTTGAATTCTTTTCAGGCTATAAAAATAGGGAAATTGATTTATGGGCGCGGAAAAACGAGTTCGGGCTCATGGAGACGCGTTAGACTTCATCTTATAGAACAAAGAGCCGGGCATTGCACTTCGCGGATTTCCAGTTTTTCAGGAACAAAAGTCTGATCAAAACCCTCTAGGCACCAGTCTGCAGCTGAAATGAATTTCAGTCGAATCGGTTGAGCAGCTCTGCATTTCGCATTGGACTCACGCCTCTTTGAACTCTGTTATGGTTTCCGAAGGTAAAACCCGAAAACCGATTTTCATTTCCACTATCTTATAAAAATTGTATTATATAATTCAGTATTTGTCAATATTTTTAGACAAGGTTTTCATATTGTCTTGAGATCGATGCTTGTCGGTCTCAAAAGCAAGGAATTTTGCTGTGATAAATGCTGCCGAAAATTTGGAAAAAATAAAAAACAAAATTTTTTTGAAAAAGGTATTGCATTTTTCGACGAGATGTTATATAATACACAGGCAACAGAAAATTGGGCGCTTAGCTCAGCTGGCTAGAGCACCTGCTTGACGTGCAGGGGGTCAGCGGTTCAAGTCCGTTAGCGCCCACCAAATGCAAACGTAAGGCTATCCGAGATCGGGTGGCCTTATGTTTTTATATCGTGATTGCACAGGCGGGAACATTTCTGAAGGATGCGTTTCGTTTTCTTACAAAACTCATAAGAATCTGCTTTTCCTATTGTTTCTTTGGTCGGGTTGCCGTATAATGTGATCTGTAAACAGAATGTGAACAAGAAATACTCTGCGCACTTTTCGTGCTTTTTGAAAAAGGAAATCCAAATCCATGGTTCGGCGGCGGGCTGCCGACAAAGCATAAAGGAGATGACGTCGGTCATGAAAACGCTTTCCTACATCAATTTCATCATTTCCATCCTGTTCATGGCGTGCTATGCGTACCAGGCGGTTTATCTGGCTGTTTCCCTGTTCCGCCGGCAGAAGGTGTTCGCGGCGAAGAAGAACCACCGCTACGCCGTGCTGATCGCGGCCCGCAATGAGGAGACCGTCATCGCGCAGCTCATTGAGAGCGTGCGCGGGCAGACGTACCCCTCGGAGCTTGTGGACGTCTTCGTCGTGGCGGACAACTGCACGGACCGTACCGCGGCGGTCGCGCGGGCGGCGGGCGCCGTCGTGTTCGAGCGGCAGGACCAGTACGCCGTCGGCAAGGGCTACGCGCTGAAGTTCCTGCTGAACGCCATCTTTGAGCAGTACGGCGAGCATACCTTTGAGGGCTTCTTTGTATTCGACGCGGACAACATCCTCGACGAGCACTTCATCGAGGAGATGAACAAGGTCTTTGATTCGGGCTACGAGGTCGTCACGAGCTACCGCAACTCGAAGAACTTCGGCGACAACTGGATCAGCGCGGGCTACTCGTTGTTTTTCCTGCGCGAGGCCACGCAGCTCAACCGGCCGCGCATGATGCTCGGCACGAGCAGCTGCGTTTCGGGCACGGGCTTCCTGTTCAGCGCGCGCATCGCCCGCCAGAACGGCGGCTGGAAGCACTTTTTGCTGACCGAGGATTTCGAGTTCACCGTCGACTGCATCCTGCACAACACGCCGGTCGGCTACTGCGAAAGCGCCGTGATCTACGACGAGCAGCCGACGAAGCTCGGCCAGTCGCTGATGCAGCGCGCGCGCTGGATCAAGGGCTATCTGCAGGTTTTCAGCCGCTACGGCTTCCGGATGTTCAAAAAGATGCTTGTGGACGGCAGCTTCTCCTGCTTTGACATGATCATGAACAATATCCCGTGCCTCGTCCTGACCTGCGCGACGCTGATCTTCAACGCGATCATGGCGGTGGCCGGCATTGTGACGCGCACGCCCGATATGAACATCTGCATCCTCTCGGTCGTGACCGGGCTGCTCGGCTCCATGATGACGCTCTGGTTCGTCGGCGGCGTCACCTGCATCACCCAGCGCAAGAACATCCACGCTTCGGCGAAGATGAAGGTCGTCGGCGTGCTCGCGTTCCCGCTGTTCGTCTTTACCTATGCGATATCGATGCTTTACGCGGTGTTTACAAACATCGAGTGGAAGCCGATCAAGCACACGGTGGCGCTCAGCGCGGAGGAGATTCGGAACCTGCGGAAAAAATAGCACAAAATTGCCCCGAAAAGGCATGGGCTTTTTTAAAAATCCATATTTGATTCTATACGGCGCCTGTGATAAAATAAAGACAGATTATTTTGTCACAGACGCCGCTTTTTTGCGGAATCGGCCATGCGGTTGAAGGCCGGTTTCGCGGGCGGGGCGTGACGTTCACGGCCACAGGACCGCAGGCTGTGCAAGGCCCGCGGAATTTCAGCAAAGAAAGGAATTTACTATGGTCACACGCGTATTTGTGGAGAAAAGAAAGGGGTTCGACGTCGAGGCCCGTCACATGATGGCGGATCTGCGCGACAACCTCGGCCTCAAGGCGATTGAGGACCTGCGCATTCTGAACCGCTACGACGTTTCCGGGCTTTCCGGCGAGGAGTTCGAGGCTGCGGCCCGCACGATCCTCTCCGAGCCGAATGTCGACAACGTTTACGACGAGAACTACACCGTCGGCGGGGACTACAAGGTCTTCGCAACGGAATACCTGCCCGGCCAGTACGACCAGCGCGCCGATTCCGCTTCGCAGTGCGTGCAGCTCCTGACGCAGGGCGAGCGCCCGCAGGTGGCGTACGCAAAGGTCATCGCCGTCAAGGGCGACCTTTCCGAGGAGGAAATGGACCGGATCAAGAACTACATCGTGAACCCGGTCGAATCCCGCCTGGCTTCGATGGAGAAGCCCGAGAGCCTCGACATGAAGATCGAGTACCCGGCGGACGTCAAGCGCGTGACCGGCATGATCTCGTGGAGCGAGGAGGAGCTGAAGGCTTACTACGGCACGATGGGCTTCGCGATGACGCTGGAGGACCTCGCGTTCTGCCGCGACTATTTCCGCGACGAGGAGCACCGCGACCCGACGGTCACCGAGCTGCGCGTGATCGATACATACTGGAGCGACCACTGCCGCCACACTACGTTCCTGACCCGCCTCAACAACATCGAGGTTGAAAAGGGCAAGCTGAGCGGCGCGATCGAGAAGGCGCTCGGCGAGTATTTCGCGGCGCGCGAAGAGCTGTATGTCGGCAAGGACAAGCCGGTTTCGCTGATGGATATGGCGACGATCGGCACGAAATACCTCAAGAAGCACGGCATGGTCGACAACCTCGACGAGAGCGACGAGATCAACGCATGCTCGATCGAGGTGCCGGTCGAGATCGACGGCAAGACCGAGCAGTGGCTCGTGCAGTTCAAGAACGAAACGCACAACCACCCGACGGAGATCGAGCCGTTCGGCGGCGCGGCGACCTGCCTCGGCGGCGCGATCCGCGACCCGCTTTCCGGCAGAGCCTACGTCTACCAGGCGATGCGCGTCACCGGCAGCGGCGACCCGACGGTGCCGTTCAAGGATACGCTCAAGGGCAAGCTGCCCACGCGGAAGATCACGACGGGCGCGGCCGCGGGCTATTCGTCCTACGGCAACCAGATCGGCCTGGCGACCGGCCAGGTCACCGAGCTGTACGACCCCGGCTACGTCGCGAAGCGCATGGAGATCGGCGCGGTCATCGGCGCTTCCCCGAAGGCGAACGTCGTGCGCATGGAGCCGAAGCCCGGCGACATCATCGTGCTGCTCGGCGGCGCGACGGGCCGCGACGGCTGCGGCGGCGCGACCGGCTCCTCGAAGGCGCACACGCTCGAGTCCATCGAGGTCTGCGGCGCCGAGGTGCAGAAGGGCAACCCGCCCACCGAGCGCAAGATCCAGCGCCTGTTCCGCGACCCGGCTGTTTCCACGCTGATCAAGCGCTGCAACGATTTCGGCGCCGGCGGCGTCTGCGTCGCGATCGGCGAGCTTGCGCCGGGCCTCGAGATCGACCTCAACAAGGTCCCGAAGAAGTACGAGGGCCTCGACGGCACCGAGCTTGCGATCTCCGAGTCGCAGGAGCGCATGGCCGTCGTGCTCGACCCGAAGGACGTCGACGCGTTCTGTAAGGCCGCGAAGGCGGAGAACCTCGACGCGCAGGTCGTGGCCGTCGTCACGGCGGAGCCGCGGCTCAAGATGGAGTGGCGCGGCGACCGCGTCGTCGACCTCAGCCGCGCGTTCCTCGACACGAACGGCGTGACTCAGAATGCGGACGCGTTCATCGCGGCGCCCGACGAAACGAAGAATTACAGGGACGCCGTCCCGGCCTGCCTCAGCGGCAAGCCGGTCGAGCAGGCGTTCCGCGACAACCTCGCCCGCCTCGAGGTCTGCGGCCAGAAGGGCCTTTCCGAGCGCTTTGACGCTTCGATCGGCGCCGGCACGGTCCTGATGCCGTTTGCGGGCAAATACCAGCTGACGCCGGAGGACGCGATGGTCGCGAAGATCCCGCTGCTTTCGGGCGAGACCGACGACGCGACCGCGATGGCGTACGGCTACATCCCGGGCATCGCGCGCTTCTCGCCGTTCCACGGCGCGGCGTACGCCGTGGTGGAGAGCCTTTCGAAGCTCGCCGCCGTCGGCGCGGACCCGATGCAGGCGCGCCTGACGTTCCAGGAGTACTTCGAGCGCCTGCACGATAAGCCGGAGCGCTGGGGCAAGCCGGCCGCGGCGCTGCTCGGCGCGCTGACCGCGCAGCTCAACCTCGGCCTGCCGTCGATCGGCGGCAAGGACAGCATGTCCGGCTCGTTCGAGGACCTCGACGTGCCGCCGACGCTCGTCAGCTTCGCCGTCACGATGACGAAGGCGAGCGCGACGATCTCGGGCGCGTTCAAATATGCGGGCAACAGCGCGGTGCTGCTGCCGATCCCGGAGGACGAGGAGACCGGCCTGCCGAACTGGGAGGCGCTCAAGGCGTTCTACGGCGACGTCGTCGCGATGATGGAGGACGGCGCGATCGTCTCCGCGCACGTCGTCAAGGAGGGCGGCGCTGCGGCGGCCGTCGCGAAGATGGCGTTCGGCAACAAGATGGGCTTTGTGTTCAATACGGACGCCGAAGACCCGGCGCTGCTCTTCGCGCCGAAGGCCGGCGCGCTCGTCGTCGAAGTCGAGCAGGCGGCGCTCCGCGATGTGACGGAGAACCTGAACTGCGTCGTGCTCGGCATGATCAACGAGTCGGGCAAGATCGAGATCCACAACACGGCGCTCGACGTCGACGACCTCATCGAGACGTGGAACGGCAAGCTCGAGAAGATTTTTGCGAATAAGGCGGAGACCGTCGCCGTAGAATATGACGTGCCGCTGCAGAACGAGAAGTACACCGGCTCCCCGGTCATCCGGACCGCGAAGCCGAAGGTGTTCATCCCGGTGTTCCCGGGCACGAACTGCGAGATCGACACGAAGCGCGCGTTTGAAAAGGCGGGCGCGGAGACTGAGATCCTCGTCGTGCAGAACCTGACGGCGAAGGACATCGAGTACACGATCGACCGCATGGAAAAGGCAATCCGCTCTTCGCAGATCATCATGATCCCGGGCGGCTTCTCCGGCGGCGACGAGCCGGAGGGCTCGGGCAAGTTCATCGCGACGACGTTCCGCAACCCGAAGATCGCGCAGGCGGTCACGGACCTGCTCGACACGCGCGACGGCCTGATGCTCGGCATCTGCAACGGCTTCCAGGCGCTCATCAAGCTCGGCCTCGTCACCTACGGCAAGATCGTCGACCTGAAGGACAACGACCCGACGCTGACGTTCAACACGCTCGGCCGCCACGTCTCCCGCATGGTCTACACGCGCGTGACGAACACGAAGTCCCCGTGGCTCTCCGGCGTCAATGCCGGCGACGTGTTCGCGATCCCGGTCTCGCACGGCGAGGGCCGCTTCGTCGCGGACGACGCCGCGCTGAGAAGGCTGATCGAAAACGGCCAGATCGCGACGCAGTACACGACGCCGTGCGGCAAGGTCAGCGGCGACATCACGTGGAACCCGAACGGCTCGGTCTGCGGCATCGAGGGCATCACTAGCCCGGACGGCCGCGTGTTCGGCAAGATGGGCCACAGCGAGCGCAAGGGCGACAACCTGTACTTCAACGTGCCGGGTGAAAAGGATCAGCAGATCTTTGAAAGCGGCGTGCGCTACTTTAAATAAGCAATCATTGCAAATTCCGGCTTGCGCGGGCGGTCCTGCCCGCGCAAGCCTTGCCAATAAGGACTTTTGTTATGGATATTATGCAGAAAAGAACGTGGGCCGAGATCGATCTGGACGCCGTGGCGCACAACCTCGAGGAGATCCGCGGGCGGATCGACGAGAAGACGATGGTGTGCTGCGTTATCAAGGCCGACGCCTACGGCCACGGCGCGGTGCGTCTCGCGCGCGAATACGAGGCGCTCGGCGCAGACTGGCTCGCCGTCTCCAACATCGAGGAGGCGCTGCAGCTCCGCCGCGCGGGCGTTTCCCTGCCGCTGCTCGTGCTCGGCTATACGCCGCCCGCGGCGGCCGGTCAGCTTGCGGAAAACAACATCTCGCAGTGCGCGTATTCGACGGCGTACTGCGCGGCGCTTTCCGAAAACGCGGTGCGCCGCGGCGTCGCGGTCAAGATCCACATCAAGGTGGACACGGGCATGAGCCGCCTCGGCTTTTACTTTCAGGACGTCGACCGGGACGCTGCGGCCGTGGCGGAGATCGCCGCGGCCTGCCGGCTGCCCGGCCTGATGCCGGAGGGCATCTTCACGCATTTTGCGGTCGCGGACGGCGGCCGTGCGGGCGAGGACTTCACCGCGCATCAGCTCGGCTGCTTTTCGACGCTGATCGAAAAGCTCGAGCGGGAGGGGATCACGTTCCCGATCCGCCACTGCGCGAACAGCGGCGCGACGCTCGACTACCCCGCGAGCCATATGGACATGGTGCGCGCCGGCGTGATCCTGTACGGCCTGGAGCCCTCGGCGGACGTTCTGCACCCCGGCGATTTCCGCCCGGTGCTGAGCCTGCGCTCCGTGATCTCGCACATCAAGGCGGTCGAGCCCGGCTCGGACATCAGCTACGGCAGGACCTACACGGCGCAGTCGCGCATCCGCGTGGCAACGATCCCGATCGGCTACGCGGACGGCTACTCGCGCCAGCTCTCGGGCCGCGGCTCCATTCTGGTGCACGGCGTGCGCTGCCCGATCCTCGGCAAGGTCTGCATGGACCAGTGCATGATCGACGTGACCGCCGTGCCGCAGGCGCAGGTCGGCGACGTCGTGACGCTGATCGGCCGCGACGGGGACGAGGAGATCCGCGTCGATGCGCTCGCCGATCTGCTGGATACGATCCATTACGAGATCGTCTGCGGCATTTCGAAGCGCGTGACGCGCGTTTACAAAAAGGACGGGCGCGAGGACAGCGTGTTCGACTGCATCCTCGACCAGCCCTGAGCCGGAGGAGAAAGGCGGCCTGAGAAATGGAAGAAGCGCTTTTGCTCCGTGCGGCGGCGCCGGAGGACGCGGCGGCGCTGCTCGCCATTTATGCGCCGTACGTGACGGATACGGCGATCACCTTTGAGTACGACGTGCCGAGCGAGGCGGAATTCGCGGAGCGGATCCGCCGCACGCTCGAAAGATACCCCTATCTCGTCGCGGAGCGCGGCGGGGCGTGCGTCGGCTATGCGTATGCGGGCGCGTTCAAAGAACGGGCGGCGTACGCGTGGGGCGTGGAGACCTCGATCTACGTGCACCGCACGGAAAGGCGGACGGGCGTCGGCGGCAAGCTGTACGCGGCGCTGGAGGAGATCCTCCGGATGCAGAACGTTTTGAACCTGAACGCCTGCATCGCAGTGCCGGCGCAGCCGGACAGGTACCTGACGCGCGACAGCATCGCGTTCCACGAGCGGTGCGGCTACCGCTTTGTCGGCGAATTTTACGACTGCGGGTACAAATTCGGCCGGTGGTACAACATGGCCTGGATGGAGAAGCACATCGGCGCGCACACCGCGCAGGCGGCGCCGGTGAAGCCGTTCGCGCAGGTCCGCGGCGAAGCGGCATCGCGCGGGATTCTCCGGGGCTGAGAGAAACTTTGAAAAGCGCGCGGATTATGGTGGAAATCGGCGCGCTTTTGCGCTATAATGCAGATAACAGATTACAATAAACGGAGGACGAAGCAAATGGAAAAGCTCATGCAGCTCAGGGACGAAATGCGGGAGGATCTGCTGCACGGATCGATTTTCCCGTTCTGGCAGAAATACACGGTGGATGAAGAGAACGGCGGCTTTTACGGCGCGGTGACGACCGATATGCAGGTGCAGAAGGACGCGCCGAAGAGCCTTGTGCTGAACGCCCGCCTGCTCTGGACCTTTGCGGGCGCGTACCGCATCTTCGGCGACCCCGCCTACAAGGCGCTTGCGGACCGCGCGTTCGACTACATCAAAGCGCATTTCTGGGATGCGGAAAACGGCGGCGGATACTGGATGCTGAACGCCGACGGCACCGTGTGCGACGACACGAAAATGACGTACGGACAGGGCTTCCTGCTCTATGCGTTCTCGGAATACGTGCGCGCGACCGGAAGCAGCGAGGCGCGGACGTACGCCGACCGGGTGTACGACTATCTGGAGAACGAGTGCCGCGAGGGCGACTACTATCTCGAGACCGCGCGCGGTACCGGCAGCGGCAACGGCGCGATCACCGAGGCGGGCAACCTCTCGATGAACACGCACATCCATGTTCTCGAGCCGATGACCTGCTACTTCCGCATCCGGCACGACCGCTGCGTCGAGGACAGCCTCGCCAACCTGATCGAGGTCACGGCGCGGAAGATCTACGACGCGGAGCACCGCCACTTCGTCATGTTCTTCGACGGCGCGATGAACCCGCTGCCGGGCAAGATCTCGTTCGGCCACGACATCGAGGGCTCCTGGCTGCTGACCGAGGCGGCCGAGGTGCTCGAGGCGTACGCGGAGGACAAGCAGCGCGCGGCCGCGCTTATGGAGGAGGCCGAGCGCGTTGCGGTCAGCATGGTGGACTTCACGCTTTCGCGCGGCCTCGATGCGGACGGCGGCCTTTTCGACGAGGGCTTTGAAGCGGGCGGCATCGCCGTGCCGACCAAGGTCTGGTGGGGACAGGCGGAGGCCGTCGTCGGCTGTGTCAACGCCTGGCAGATCACGAACGACGAAAAGTATCTCGACACGGCCTATAAGGTCTGGGCGTACATCAAGGCGCAGATCATCAACGGCCCGGCCGGCGAGTGGCTGGCCAGCGGCAAAAATTCGCCGGACGAGGAGAATTCCCACCTGCTCTGCGGCCCGTGGAAGTGCCCGTACCACAACGCCCGCGCCGCGTTCGAAATCTGCGAGCGCGTGCACTAAGCAAAAAGGATTTTGCGCCCTGCCGGCGGCCGAAGCCGGGGGAAAGCGGATGCGTTCCGTCCGTTGCGCAGAAATATGAATAGAAGCTATAGCAAAAAAGCTCTGCCGGTAGAATCGGCAGAGCTTTTGTTGTTATATGGATGTATCGGCGCGCTTTACGGCGCGGCTTCAGCGGGCGGCGAAACCAGCATTTCGGCCGGCGAGACGGGCTGCAGCGCATCGAGGGCGGGGTGGTTCGTCAGCGTTTTCAAAATCCGCCAGCCAAACAGGCTTTCCCGCAGGTTTTCCTCGGTCGGGCGGAAGCCGAACTCCATGTAGAGGCGCGCGGCGACCCAGGTGGTCGTCTGCGTGGAAACGTAGATCTCCCCGTAGCCGAGCGCCCGCAGGCGGCGCAGCGTGTGGGAAATCAGCGGGCGCGCGAGGCCGCGGCCCTGGTGGTCGCGCCGGACGGAAACCCAGTGCAGCCAGCCGTCGCCGTCCGGCTTTTCCGGGTCGAAAAACGCCGTTGCGGTCGCGACCTTTTCGCCGTTCGGCGCGGCGATGAACTGCATCCGGCCGGGCAGGCAGTCGGTGTAGCGCGCGTAGTAGTGCGCCCACGCGTCGAGCCCTTCCTCGTAATGGTCGAACTCCTTGGCCGACTGCTCGATCGCGATCCACGTGTCGCGGTCGCCGTCGGCGTACGTCGTGAACGCATAGCCTTCGGGCAGCGGATACGCGGCGATTTCGGCGTCGGCCGGCAGCCGCATCACGAGGTGGTAGTATTTCAATCGCCTGTCGAGATTGTCCAGAGTCATGGGCGTCGCGTCCTTTCCGCCGAGCGCGTCATTCGTTCCGGCCGCAGCACTTCTTGTATTTCTTGCCGCTGCCGCAGGGGCAGGGATCGTTGCGGCCGGGCTTTTTGCCATTGCGCACCGGCTGCTTCTTGGCGGGCGTATCGGAGGACGTCGTGCCGGTTTCCTTGGCGACGGCCTCGCGCTTCGGGGCCTCCTTGGTCTTGAGCCGCACGGTCAGGATCATGCGCGCGGTGTCCTCGCGGATCGCAGCGATCATCGCGTCGAACATGTCGAAGCCCTCGCTGCGGTACTCGACGACCGGGTCGTGCTGGCCGTAGGCGCGCAGGCGGATGCCCTTCTGCAGCTCGTCCATCGCGTCGATGTGGTCCATCCACTGCGTGTCGACGTTCTTGAGCAGCACCATGCGCTCGACCTCGCGCATGATCGGCTCGGTGAATTCCTTTTCGCGCAGCTCGTAGAGCTTCTGCGCGCGCGCCTTGAGGAACGCGATCACGTCGGCCGGGTCGAGGTCCTCGAGCGCCTGCGCGTCGTAGTGCAGCTCCTCGGGCGTGATCATCCAGCCGAGGTAGTGGTCCCGCAGGCCGCGCAGATCCCAGTCGTCGTGCGGCGTGTTGGCCGGCAGGAAGCGCGCGACGTTCGACTCGATGGCCTGCTCGATCATCGACCAGATCTGCGGCTTCACGTTGTCGCCGTTCAGCACGCGGTCGCGCTGCTCGTAGATGATCTCGCGCTGGCGGTTCATCACGTCGTCGTACTGCAGCACGTTCTTGCGGATCGCGAAGTTGCGGCTTTCGACCTTCTTCTGCGCGTTTTCAATCGTGTTCGAGAGGATCGAGGCCTCGATCGGCGTGTTGTCGTCGACGTTCAGGCGCTCCATCATCGTCTGCAGGCGGTCGCCGCCGAACAGGCGCATCAGGTCGTCCTCCAGCGAGATGTAGAAGCGGCTCTTGCCGGGGTCGCCCTGGCGGCCGGCGCGGCCGCGCAGCTGGTTGTCGATGCGGCGGGACTCGTGCCGCTCCGTGCCGATGATGTACAGGCCGCCGAGCGCGCGCACCTCTTCGGCCTCCGGCGCGATCTCCGCCTTGTACTTTTTGTTGAGCTCCGCAAAGGTCTTGCGGGCTTCGAGGATCTCCTCGTTGTCGGTGTAGCCGTAGGCCGAGGCCTCGCCGATCAGCTCCTCGGGCACCTGCATGCGGCGCATTTCGGCGCGCGCCATGAATTCGGCGTTGCCGCCCAGCAGGATGTCCGTGCCGCGGCCGGCCATGTTCGTCGCGATCGTGACGGCGCCCTTGCGGCCCGCCTGCGCGACGATCTCGGCTTCCTTCTCGTGGTATTTCGCGTTGAGCACCTCGTGCTTGATGCCGCGGCGCTTGAGCATCGCGCTCAGCTCCTCGGACTTCTCGATCGTGATCGTGCCGACCAGCACCGGCTGGCCCTTTTCGTGGTGCTTGATGATGTCTTCGATGACGGCGTTGAATTTGCCCTTTTCGGTCTTGTAGACGACGTCCGGGCAGTCCTCGCGGATCATCGGCTTGTTCGTCGGGATCTCGACGACGTCGAGCTTGTAGATCTCGCTGAATTCGGCCTCCTCGGTCATCGCGGTGCCGGTCATGCCGGAGAGCTTGTTGTACAGGCGGAAGAAGTTCTGGAAGGTGATCGTCGCGAGCGTCTTGCTCTCGCGCGCGATCTTCACGTTTTCCTTCGCCTCGATCGCCTGGTGCAGGCCCTCGTTGTAGCGGCGGCCGTACATGAGGCGGCCGGTGAATTCGTCGACGATGATGACCTCGCCGTCGCGCACGACGTAGTCGATGTCGCGCTTCATGATGCCGTAGGCCTTGATCGCCTGGTTGATGTGGTGCTGGATCGTGATGTTGTCCGGGTCGGTCAGGTTGTCGATGTTGAAGTACTGCTCGGCCTTTTTCACGCCGCGCTTCGTGAGCGTGCAGGTCTTCTGCTTCTCGTTGACGATGTAGTCGTAGTCCTCGTAGAGCGCGTCGTTGTCCTCTTTTTCGTCGGTTTCGGCGACGCGCACCGGGCGCAGCGTCTTGGCGAAGCGGTCGGCCATGCCGTACAGCTCCGTCGACTGCTCGCCCTGGCCGGAGATGATCAGCGGGGTGCGGGCCTCGTCGATGAGGATCGAGTCCACCTCGTCGACGATCGCGTAATTGTGGCCGCGCTGCACCTTGCGCTCCTTGTAGGTGACCATGTTGTCGCGCAGGTAGTCGAAGCCGAGCTCGTTGTTCGTCGCGTAGGTGATGTCGCACGCGTACGCCTTTTTCTTTTCCTCGGCGCTCATGCCGGGGATCGCGAGGCCGACCGTCAGGCCGAGGTAGTTGAACACGCGGGCCATCATCTCGCCCTGGTACTTGGCGAGGTAGTCGTTGACCGTGACGATGTGCACGCCCTTGCCGGTCAGCGCGTTGAGGTAGGCCGGCAGCGCGGCGGTGAAGGTTTTGCCTTCGCCGGTCTTCATTTCGGCGATGCGGCCCTGGTGCAGGATGATGCCGCCGATGATCTGCACGGGGAACGGCTTGATCGAGAGCACGCGCCACATGGCCTCGCGGCAGGTGGCGAACGCCTCGGGCAAAATGTCGTCGAGCGAGGCGCCGATCGAAAGGCGCTCCTTGAGCGCTTCGGTCTGGCCCTTGAGCTCGTCGTCGGTCATGTTTGTGTATTTGTCGTCGAGCGCGAGCACGGCTTCCTTGAGCGGCTCGATGCGCTTGAGCTCCTTTTTGCTGTAGTTGCCGAACAGCTTTGCGAGTATATTCATATGCTGAACACGGTCCTTTCCTCGGGGTGTGCGCATTCAAAAATCATGCGGTTTGGTATATTCAGGATACACATACACTTCAGTATAGCACGCGCGGCGGGAAAAAAGCAAGAATCCGCGCGAATATTCATAAAAACTTCACGCAAAGCCAAACTTCGCTTTACGCAGAATCGGCCGATTGCAGGGCCGCCGGCGGGCAGGGGGCATACCGTGCAGGGAATGAACCGCGCTGCAGGCGGGCGTCGCGCGCCTGGCGGGACCGGCCTGCAGCGCATGCGTCGCGGCGCATAAACGGCGCGGGAGCGCGGAGAAGGGAGAGCCCCGGCGGAGGCCCTCCCTTCCTGTGCGGCGCGGTTCAGCTCACCTTTTCGAGGTCGTGCCGGAGCCGCTCGATGATGCGCTTTTCGAGGCGCGAGATGTACGACTGCGAGATGCCGAGCACGTCGGCGACCTCCTTCTGCGTGTGCTCCCGCCGGTGGTTCAGGCCGAAGCGCAACTCCATGATCTGCTTTTCGCGCGGCTGCAGGCGGTTTACCGCCTCGAGCAGCACCTGCTTTTCGGCCTCCTGCTCGATGTCGCGGTTGACGGTGTCGGGGTCGCTGCCGAGCAGGTCGGAGAGCAGCAGCTCGTTGCCGTCCCAGTCCACGTTCAGCGGGTCGTCGAGCGAGACCTCGTTTTTGAGCTGCGCGCTCTTGCGCAGGTACATCAGGATCTCGTTTTCGATGCAGCGCGAGGCGTAGGTCGCGAGCTTGATGTTTCGCTCCACGCTGAACGTGTTCACGGCCTTGATCAGCCCGATCGTCCCGATGGAGATCAGGTCCTCCACATTGGCGCCGGGCGACTCGAACTTCTTCGCGATGTAGACGACGAGGCGCAGGTTATGCGTGATGAGCGGCTCGCGCGCGCCGGCCTTGCCCGCGCGGATGTCCTCGAAAACGCGCCGCTCCTCCTCGCGCGTCAGCGGCGGGGGCAGCGTTTCGGGGCCGTTTATGTAGTGGCACGCTTCCGGCGCCTGTTTGAGGAGCAGCCGCGCGAAGCAGAGCTGAATTTTTTGCAGAAGCCTTGTGATTTGATGCATGAAGATCCTCTCTTTCCTCTGGGGAAGCGCCGGGCTTCCCGAAATTTGCGGCGCCGAGCGAAGCGCCGACCAGCGCGTTGAAGCTGCCTGCGGAGAGCGGGCGGTCCGATACGGCGACCCAGCAGTCGACGGGCTTATCGCCGAGCGCGGCGCGTTCGGGGCGGAAGGCGGGCAGCAGGCCGTCGGCGCCGAGCGACGTGTAGGGGATCAGCCGCAGCCCCTCGGGGTGCGGCGCGGCCGGGTCGCCGAAGCCGGGCGGCAGCAGCGCGGAGACCGCCGCGCGCTCCGCGACGATGACCGGCAGGCCCGAAAACGGCTCGCGCAGCGTCAGGCCGGTGTCGACCTTTGCCGAAAGCACGGCCTGTTTTCCACCAAAATCGACCGTGACGGTTGAAAAAAGCACGTCCGGCTCCCGCTTCTGGAAAAGTCGGTCGAACAGGTACAGCACGCCGTAGGCGGCGCAGGTCAGGGCGATCAGAAGCGGCGCGGAGATGTCGAAGTACACGGCGCCGTTGGCGAGCAGAATGCCGTGAAACGGCAGAAGGCTCAGAAGCCCCGAGAGCGCCGCGCCGAAAAGCAGCAGCAGGAAAGCCGCCTTTAAAAGCGTCGCCGGCGGCTTCGGCGCGAAGGCTGCGGCCGCAAGCAGCAGCGCCTGCAAAAGGCCGAGCAGCAGAAGCGGAAAGCCGCGGATGTGCGGCAGCAGCGCGGAGAGCCCAAAGAGCCCGCCGAGCGCCGCGGCGAGCAGCCAGCGCCCGGTTTTGAGCGGCAGCCGCAGGAAGCGCCGCACGGCGGAAAGCAGCAGCGCGTCGACGTACAGGTTCACGATGAACAGAATGTCCGCATAGACGGTCACATCCTCGCCTCCCTTCGCATACAGTATACGGGTGGGACAAATTTCCATTGTGTCGTTTTGTGGCATGCAAAAAAATTTTGCATAGGGGCTTGACATTTCGTTGGTTTTGCAATAAAATACAGACAAGTTCATAAAGTAAACCTATGAAGCGGAGATCAAGTCGGGTGTTGAGCGCCCACAGAGAGCAGGCGGTGGTGAGAGTCCTGCGGAAATGCTGACCGATAAATGGACCGCTGAGGGCAAGGCGAAAGGCGACGAGTAGCTGCGACGCGTGCCGGCGTTACTGGCAGAAAATGTGTTGGCATTTTTGATAGAGCGGGCGCTCCGGCGTCAAGTAAGGTGGTACCGCAGAAAATTTTCTGTCCTTATATGTGTTTCGTGCACATATAAGGACTTTTTCATTTTCCGCAGCTTCTTTGCCGCTCCGGATGGGGCTTATGAACTCCCTGCCAACGAAACCAGTTTGTTGTGCCGTTGGCACGAAAGGAGTTTCATCATGGAAAAAAGAACAGCGGAAAAAAGAGTCGTAAAATCGGAGAGCGGCAGCGCGGCGGAGATCCGCAGCCTGATCCTCACGGCCGTCCTGCTCGCGGCCGGCGCGGTGCTCAAGTTCTTTGCGGGCTCGGTCATCAACATCGGCGGCATGAAGCCGAACTTCATCATCGCGATGTACTGCCTCGCGATTCTGCTCATCCGGCCGAGCCTGCCGCGCGCGGCGGTCATCGGCGTGCTGGCCGGCGCGGTGTGCCAGTTTTTCCCGGGCACGCCGTACATCAACTTCCTTTCGGAGATCCTCGGCGCCGTCGTGATGGCGCTCCTGATCCGCATCCCGATGCAGCGCAACATCTCGTCGGTTGTCTCCACGTTCCTCGCAACGCTCGTTTCGGGCGGCGTGTACACGGTGAGCCTGTTCGCGTTCACCGGCGCAGCGGTCGAAACGCTCGCGGCGTACGTGCCGATCGTCCTGTGCACGGCGCTGATCAACTGTGTGATCGTCGG
>DSLFC04101__coassemble_921_pt1 | contig 16674 bp, 17 predicted proteins | sample DSLFC04101__metabat2_high_PE_006 | metagenome-assembled genome bin DSLFC04101
GCTTCTCGAACTGGTGGATGCGGTACACGCCGCGCTCCTCGATGCCGTGCGCGCCCTTTTCCTTGCGGAAGCAGGGCGAATAGCTCGTGAGCGTCAGCGGCAGCTCGGCCTCGGGCAGAATCTGGTCGATGAACTTGCCGATCATCGAGTGCTCGCTCGTGCCGACGAGGTAGAGGTCCTCGCCCTCGATCTTGTACATCATCGAGTCCATCTCGGCGAAGCTCATGACGCCGGTGACGACGTCGCTGCGGATCATGTACGGCGGGATCACATACGTGAAGCCGCGGTCGATCATGAAGTCGCGCGCGTAGGCGATGACGGCCGAGTGCAGGCGCGCGATGTCGCCCATCAGATAGTAGAAGCCGTTGCCGGCGACGCGGCGCGCGGCGTCGAGGTCGATGCCGTTGAAGCGCTCCATGATCTCGGTGTGGTACGGCACCGGGAAGTCCGGCGTGACCGGCTCGCCGTAGCGCTGGACCTCGACGTTCTCGCTGTCGTCGCGGCCGATCGGCACGCTCGGGTCGATGATGTTCGGGATCGTCATCATGATCTTGAGGATGCGCTCGTCAAGCTCCTTCTCCTTCGCCTCCGCCGCGAGCAGCTCGTCGGACTGCGCCTTAACCTGCGCCTTGACCTGCTCGGCCTCGTCGCGCTTGCCCTGGCCCATCAGCGCGCCGATCTGCTTCGAGAGCTTGTTGCGCGAGGCGCGCAGGCTGTCCGCCTTCTGCTGCGTCTGCCGCTTCTCCACGTCGAGCCCGATCACCTCGTCGACGAGCGGGAGCTTGCTGTCCTGAAACTTCTTTTTGATGTTTTCGCGGACCGCATCCGGATTTTCTCTCAGAAATTTAATGTCGATCATTGCTTTTCATCCTTTCGGCTTTACTTTTCCATTTCTAAATGTCTATCTATACTCATCCGTTTCCGCTCTCATAGCGTCTAAGGCCGCGGGAGAACATCCACACCGGCAGGGCGACCATCAGCGCGGAAACGAGAATTCCACAGCAGAACAGTACAATCCCCTCCGTCATCCCGATCTTCTCAAACAGAAGCAGGCTCGGAAAGTAATTGATGAAGGCGTACGGCAGCAGAAACGTGCAGATCGCCTGAATGAAGAACGGGTAAATGTTGAGCGGGTAGCGGACGACCTCCCGAAATCGTCCGACCACCCAATGCAAATTATCCACGTTGCCGAACCAGAAGGTCAGGAACGCCGGAATACACCGCAGGCCGAACTGGATGCCCGTGCCGACGAGGATCGTCAGAATCACAAGCAGCCAGAAGCCGGGGCTTGTAAACCGGCCGAGCTGCACCGAGGCCGTGACCAGCACGATCGTCGAAAGCACGATGTGCGCCGTGTAGCCGGGCGCGAAGCCCTTCGTCATGATATAGTACAGCGTGTTGACCGGCCGCACGAGATAGAAATCCATCTCGCCGCCGAACACGAGGTCGCGCATCCGCCAGAACGGCTGCAGGAAGGCGTTCGCCAGCGCGTAGGAGAACAGCTCCAGCGCGAAAATCACGAGCACCTCCCACAGGCCGAAGCCCGCGAGGTCCGTAAACGAGAGCATCATCAGCCAGACGACGCCAAACTTCGAAGCAAACTGGATGATTTGCGCGACGTAGCTCAAAAGCGCGCTGAAGCCCATGTAGCTGATCTGGGACTGCCAGCCCATGCGGATCAGCGTCAGCCCGAGCGAAACGTACCGTTTGATCGTTTTCATACGCTCAGCCCCCCAGCACCGTCAGCTTGTAAACGCTCTTCCGCCACAGGACCTCCTGCAAAATCCAGAGCACCGCGATCCAGAACACCTGAATGCCGAGCGCCGCAAAGCAGCCGGGGATGTCGCGGATGCCGAGGAAGATCTCGACCGGCAGGTAATAGGCCGCCTGAAACGGCAGCACCGCCGCGATCGCGCGCAGCCAGTCCGGGTAAAACCAGAGCGGGACGTACGCGCCCGAAAGCAGCACATAGAAGAGGTCCATGAACCAGTTCAGGATATAGACGTTCACAAACCAGAACGCAAACATGCCCTTGAGCAGCTCGAACACCGTGGAAACCACATAGCCGAGCACAAGGGACGCGATGAACAGCAGCAGATACGATGGCGAGATCGAAAACCCGATCTGCGGCATCAGGACCGCCGCCAGCACCACGGCCGGGATGCCGGTGAGCAGCAGCGCGTACAGCGACTGCCCGAGCCCCTCCCCGACGAAGATCATGCGCGGGGAGATCGGCCGGATGAAATTATACTCAATGACGCCGGTGCGCATCCGGTTTTCAATCGTCGAAGCGAAGTCCGCCGAAACGAGCGCCGTGCAGGTCTGCGAGATCAGCACGTAGATCATCATTTCGCCGAGCGTGCGGCCGTTGATGACCGTCTCTCCACTCGCGCCGTACAGCGCCGACCAAACGAACAGCGGCACAGAAATGCGCACCAGCCGTCCCAGCACGCCGAGTGCCGTGTTGGCCCGATATGTGAAGTTTGAAGCAAAAGCTGTATACGCTGTCTGGAAAAATGAACGCATGGCTTTCACTGCGCATCCCCCTTTCCGAGGTAGCGCGCGACCTCTTCCTCGAGCGTCGGCTCCGCGATGTACATGTCCAGCACGCGGTTGTTCTCCAGCACCTCGCTCAACAGGCGGTTTTCCTCGTCCGTGTGGCTGAGGCGGAAGATATACGTGCCCGCCTCCGGCTTTTCCAGCCCGCGCAGCCGCGCCTCCAGCGCCGGCGGCACCGCCTTTTCGAGCCGGACCGTCACGCGGGAATCCGACCGGCTGTTCTGCCGCAGCGCCTCGAGCGTGCCGTCGAACAGCTTTCTGCCCTTGTTGATCATGATCGCCCGCGCGCAGACCTTTTCGATGTCGGTCATGTCGTGCGTCGTAAGCAAAATCGTCGTCCCGTAGGCGCGGTTCAACTCCTTCAAAAACGCGCGGATGCGCTCCTTGACGACGACGTCCATGCCGATCGTCGGCTCGTCAAGAATCAAAACCGGCGGGCGGTGCAGGACGGCGGCCGCCAGCTCGCCGCGCATGCGCTGGCCGAGCGAGAGCGTCCGCACCGGCCGGTCGGCGAACTCGTCGAGCTCGAGCATGTCGCAAAGCTGCATATACCGCTCGTGGTAGACGTCGTCCGGTATCTCGTACATTTTCTGGTACAGCTTCAGCGAAGACGTGATCGGCAGATCCCACCAGAGCTGGGATTTCTGCCCGAAAATCACGCCGATCTGCCGCGCGTTTTTCTGCCGGTTTTTGTAGGGCACAAGCCCGTTGACGGTCAGCTCGCCGGACGTCGGCGTCAGGATGCCGCACATCATCTTGATCGTCGTCGACTTGCCCGCGCCGTTCGGCCCGATGTAGCCGACGACCTCCCCGGCGCCGATGTCGAACGTGATGTTGTCGACCGCGCGAAACACCTCCGCCGACTTCGACCGCCGCAGCTTCAGCCAACCGGTCTTTTTGAGGGACTTGTAGTCCTTCGTCAAATTGCTGCAATGGATCATTCCCGCATTCCTCCCTCAGGTTTTGCTCAATCGCCCAGCTTTAAATCCGACAACAGGTTTTTCAAATCCTCCTCGCCGTAAAATTCAATCGTGAGCACGCCTTTTTTCTTCGTGCCGCCCACGTGCACGACGCGGTTCAGCGTATCGCGCAGCGCGAGCTCCGCCTCGTCGTAGTAGCGGATGCGCCGCGTGGAGCGAACGGCCTCCGGCTTTTCCGCATTCGCCTTCTTGGCCATCTTCTCCAGCTCGCGCACGGAGAGGCCCTCCGCCACGACGCGCTTGGCCGCCGCGAGCATCGCCGCCTCATCCTTGAAGCTCAGAAGCGTGCGCGCGTGGCCGGCGCTCAGGTCGCCGCGCGCCAGCATGCCGCGCACCGCTTCGGGCAGGTTCAGCAGCCGCAGCGCGTTCGTGACCGCCGGGCGGGACTTGCCCACCGACTTGGAGATCTCGTCCTGCGTGAAGCCGAACTCCTCCATCAGCGCCTGATAGCCCTGCGCCTCCTCGAGCGGCTTCAGATCCTCGCGCTGCAGGTTCTCGATCAGCGCGATCTGCATGACCTCGCTGTCGGTCAGCTCGCGGATCAGCGCCGGCACGGTCGTAAGCCCCGCCATGCGGGAGGCGCGCCACCGGCGCTCGCCGGCGACGATCTGGTACCCGCCGGAGAGCAGCGGCCGCACGAGCAGCGGCTGCAGAACGCCGTGCTGGGCGATCGAATCCGCCAGCTCGCGCATCGCCTCCTCGCTGAATTCCTTGCGCGGCTGGCCGCGGTTCGGCTCCAGCTCGTTGATGTTCAGCTCCACCGCGCCGCCGTCGTCCGCGCGCGCATTGTCGTGAAAAATTGCGTCAAGCCCCTTGCCGAGGCCGCCTTTTTTCGCCATATTATGAATCCTTTCTGCCTGTTTTCCTATCGGTTCTTCTTCAAGATCTCATCCGTCAGCGCGCTGTAGGCCTGCGCGCCCTTGTTGCTCCGGTCGTAGTAGAGGATCGGCTGCCCGTAGCTCGGCGCTTCGGAAAGGCGCACGGTGCGGGGGATCACCGTGGAGAACACCTTGCGCGGGAAATACTTCTTGATTTCCGTCACGACCTGCTGCGTCAGGTTGAGCCGGCCGTCGTACATCGTGAGCAGCACGCCCTCGAGCTCGAGCCGGTCGTTGTACCGGCGCTTCACGGCCTGCACGCTGTTCATCAGCTGGGAAAGGCCCTCGAGCGCGTAGTACTCGCACTGCACGGGGATCAGGACCGAGTCCGCGGCGTTCAGCGCGTTCGTCGTGATGAGCCCCAGCGAGGGCGGGCAGTCGATGAGGATGAAGTCGTACGCGGCGCGCAGCGGCGCCAGCGCGTTTTTGAGCACGGCCTCGCGCGCGGGGATGTCCGCAAGCTCGATCTCCGCGGCCGCGAGGTCCGCCGACGAGGGGATCACCGACAGCCCCGCGAACGCCGTCTGCCGCACGGCGTCCTGCCCCTTCGCGCCGTTGATCAGGATGTCGTAGGACGTTGTCTCCAGACTCCGGCGGTCAAAGCCGACGCCGCTCGTCGAGTTGCCCTGCGGGTCAATGTCGACAAGCAGCGTATTTTTTCCCTTTGCGCCGAGGCTCGCGGCGATGTTCACCGCGCTTGTGGTCTTGCCCACGCCGCCCTTTTGATTTGCAACGGCGATCACTTTGCTCATACTTCTGCCGTGCTCCTTTCCGTTTTGTGCGTATCTGTAAACCGAATTTTGATGCACAACCATTGTAGCACACTTTCCCCGTGGAATAAAGAGCAAAATCCAGGTTTTTGAAAGGTTTCACGTGAAACAACGCAAGAGGACCGCCGGTTTTGCCGACAGTCCTCCTGCGTTGTGGGAAATGAATAAGGGAATGGGTTTACCTCGTACTCGAATTGGATTTCGGGATGCGCACGACGCACTCGAAGTAGTCGTCCGTCTCCCGCTTTTTGGAAACAGCCCGGATGCCGGCGCTCTTCATCGCCTTGACCGCATGGTCGATCGTGTTGAGGAACAGCCGGACATCCTTCGCGATGAACGTCCGCTTGGGCTTTTGGACCGGCTCCGCCTCGGAGAGGATGTCCTTGATCAGCGCTTCGGTCTGCGCGACGTTGAGCCTGCGCTCCACGATGGCCTTCAGGGCCTGCACGCGGCGGATCGGGTCGTCCACGCGCAGCAGCGCGCGGGCGTGGCGCTCGGTGAGCCGGTTTTCCAGTATGATCCGCTGCTCCTCGCCCGAAAGGCGCAGCAGGCGGATCTTGTTCGCAAGGGCGGGCTGGCTCATGCCGAGCCGCCGCGCCGTCTCCTCCTGTGTCATCGAACGGTCCCGCATCAGGGCGTAAATGGCCGCGGCTTCTTCAAAAAAATTCAAATCACTGCGCTGCATGTTCTCGATCAAAGCGAGCACGGCGCCCTCCGACGCGCTGTAATCCTGCACGATGGCCGGAATCGTCCGAAGCCCCGCCATCTTGCAGGCGCGCCAGCGCCGCTCTCCCGCGACGAGAACATATCCGTCCCGATCGCGCCGGACGACGATCGGCTGCAAAAGCCCGTTCTGCCGGATGCTTTCGGCGAGCTGCTCCAGCTCTTCTTTCGGAAAATCTCTGCGCGGCTGGTTGGGGTTGGGCACAATGCGGTCCGGAGCCAGCTCCACCAGCTTCTTTCTCTCACTGAAGACCAATCTGCGCTTCCCCCCTGCCGATGACACTTGCAGGGCTTGTCCCGCCCTGTGCTCCCAGAATAACACAGGCCGGTCACAGATTTTGCCGGAATGTGTCACACGGAAAATTTTTTCTTGCAATCTGCTTTCCCGGTGTTATAATGACTGTAATACTTTTGAAATGGGGCGAAGAGCATGATTTTTCCGGAACAGCGTTTTCGTTTGAAGGACGGCCGCACGTGCGCGCTGCGCGCCGCACAGCCAGAGGACGCCGAAGCGATGCTCGACTACCTGCGCACGACGGCCGGCGAAACGCCGTACCTGCTGCGGGAGCCGGAGGAGGTGACCATGACGACAGAGGCGGAGCGCGCCTTTCTGAAAAACAGCCTCGACGACCCGCGCGCCCTGATGCTGACCGTCTGGGTCGACGGGCAGCTCGCCGGCAACGGCTCGCTGTCTCCGGTCGGCAGCGTATCGCGCGTCCGCCACCGCTGCAGCCTCGGGATCGCGTTTTACCAAAAATACTGCGGGCTCGGCCTCGGCCGCATCGTTCTCGAAGCGCTGGAGGGCGCGGCGCGCCGCATGGGCTTCGGGCAGATCGAGCTCGGCGTATTCAGCCGCAACGGCCGCGCAAAGCGCCTTTATGAAAAGATGGGCTTCGCATGCTGCGGCACGACGCCGCGCGCCGTCCGGTACAAAGACGGCAGCTATGACGATGAGATCGTGATGGTCAAGCGGCTCGAAACGACCTGAAACCGTATTTTTCGCACAAAAAAGGAGATCCCGCGGGATCTCCTTTCGTTTTGCCGTTTTTCCATTTTGAAGCCGCAGCGCACGGCTTCGAAGCGGTTTGCGCCCCAAGGCCGCGGCGCCCGGCTCACAGATACTTCTTGAAGCCCTTGACCTCGCTGTAGCCGATCGCATCGTAGAACTTGTGCGCGCCGGTGCGGTTCAGGCCGGAAACGAGAATGCAGTAGTGGCATTCCTTTTCCCGCCCCCAGTCTTCGATGAACGTAAACATGCCGCGCCCGACGCCGCGCCCGCGGTACGCTTCGTCCGTCACGACGTTCTCGACGAGCAGGATCGGCTTGCAGTCGCCGCAGATGTCCTCGAACGCCACGCCGAGCAGCGAGCCGCACAGGTCGCCGTTTTCGGTATTTTCGGCCACAAGCAGGAAGCAGTCCTCGTTGCGGTCGAGCTTTTCCATCTTCTGCGCCATCACCGCGGGGTCCGCCAGTGAATCGGAAAGCTGGCTGAGCAGCGGGTTCAGCTTCGGAATATCTTCGATTGTTGCTTTTCTGTACCGTATATTCATGCGGCAGCTCCTTTCTTTTGGCCGCGAGACGCCGGGCGTCCCGCCCCATGCGCGGGGTACGCGGCGCGCTTTCCGGACGTTTTGCCGTCAGCCCTGCGGCTTTTCGAGAAACAGCGGCTTTTTCGTGATCGTGCCGCCGTGGCGCGGATACGTCTTCGGCGTGAACGCAATCTTCTGCATGACCGCGATGTTCCGCTCGCTGTGCTCGTCGTCCGGCAGCGTGAACGGCGCCGTCTTCACGACCTTGCAGCCGAGCACCGAAACCGCGCGCTTCGCGAGCGCCATTTCCTCCTCGAGGCCCGGGCCCTTCATCGCCGCGAAAATGCCCTTCATCTTGATGAGCGGGATGCAGTATTCCGCGAGCGTGTTCATGTTGGCGACGGCGCGCGCGGTCGCAACGTCGAACTTCTCGCGCAGCTTCACGTCGCGCCCGGCCTCCTCGGCGCGCTTGTGCAGGAACACGGCCTCCACGCTGATGGCCGCGCAGACCTCCTGCAGGAACACGAGCCGCTTGTTGAGCGAGTCGAGCAGCGTCAGCTCGATGTCCGGCCGCATGATCTTGACCGGAAGCCCCGGGAAGCCCGCGCCGGTGCCGACGTCGATGAGCTTTGCGCCCTTCTTGATCTCGACCGCCTTCAAAAGCGTCAGGCTGTCGACGAAATGCTTGACGACCGCCTCGTGCGGGTCGGTGATCGCGGTCAGGTTGACGACCTCGTTTTTCTCCAGCAGAAGCGCAAGATACGTCTGAAACTGCTCCGCCTGCGCGGGGGAAACCTTGACGCCGATTTCCTTCGCCTTCTGTATCAATTCCTCTCGAATATCCATGCGGATGTCCTCCGTTTTCTGCATTCTATTTTTGGTCATTTTCCGGCCCTTGCGGCCTCGTCGCGCGCGGAAAGCCAGATCAGCAGCACCGAAATGTCGGCGGGCGAAACGCCGGAAATGCGCCCGGCCTGCCCGATGTTCTCCGGGCGCACGCGGTTCAGCTTTTCCCGCGCCTCAAGGCGCAGGCCGGCGATCCCGTCGTAGTCGACGTCGGGGGGAAGCAGCCGCTTTTCGAGCCGGCGCATCTCCTCGATGTCCTGCAGCTGCCGCCGGATGTACCCCTCGTATTTGAGCGCGGTCTCGACGCTTTCGAAAATCTCGCGCGGGTAGTCCGGGCGCGCCGGATCGACCGGGCGCAGGTCCGCATAGGAGATCTGCGGGCGGCGCAGCAGCTCCGAAAGCCGCACGCCGGTCGAGACCGGCGATGTTTCACGTGAAACAAGGATGTCGTTCAGCGCCTGCGACGGCGGCAGAACGGTCTTTTGCGCGCGCTTCATCTCCTCGGCCTTCTGCGCCTGCTTTTTCCGGAACTTCTCCCAGCGCGCGTCGGAGATCAGGCCGAGTTCGCGGCCGATCGGCGTCAGCCGCTCGTCGGCGTTGTCCTGCCGGAGCACGAGCCGGTACTCCGACCGCGAAGTCATCATGCGGTAGGGGTCGGTCACGCCCTTTGTGATCAGGTCGTCGATCAGCGTGCCGATGTACGAGCTCGCGCGGTCGAGGACCAGCGGCGCGCGGCCGAGCAGCTTCAGCGCGGCGTTCGCGCCGGCGACGAAGCCCTGCGCCGCCGCCTCCTCGTAGCCGGAGCTGCCGTTGAACTGTCCCGCGCCGTAAAGGCCGGGCAGCGCGCGGAATTCCAGCGTCGAGGTCAGCTGCAGCGGGTCGCAGCAGTCGTATTCGATCGCGTACGCGCAGCGCATGATCTGCACGTGCTCGAGGCCCTTGATCGTCCGGTAGAACGCGACCTGCACGTCCTCGGGCAGCGAAGAGCTCATGCCCTGCAGATACATTTCCTCGGTGTCCGCGCCGCACGGCTCGATGAACAGCTGGTGGCGCGGCTTTTCCGAAAAGCGGACGATCTTGTCCTCGATGCTCGGGCAGTAGCGCGGGCCGACGCCCTCGATCATGCCGCCGTACAGGGGAGAGCGGTGGATGTTTTCCAGAATGACCGCCTTGGTCCGCTCGTTCGTCCAGCTCACATGGCAGACGGCTCTGTTCTGCGGCGGTGTTTCCGTGTCAAACGAAAACGGCGTGACCGGCTCGTCGCCGTTCTGCACCTCGAGCTCCGAAAAGTCGATGGAGGAGCGCAAAACGCGCGCCGGCGTTCCGGTCTTGAAGCGCCGCAGCGCGATGCCGAGCTTTTTCAGCGCGCCCGCAAGCTCGGTCGCCGGGAACATGCCGTCCGGCCCGCCCGCATAGGAGACGTCGCCGACGAAAATGCGCCCGCCGAGGAACGTGCCCGTCGCGAGCACAACGGTCCGGCAGGCGTACTGCGCGCCGAGCCGCGTCGTAAGCACCCAGCCTTCCGCCGCGCGCTGCAGGTCGACCACCTCGGCCTGCTTCATCTCGAGGTTCGGGCACAGCTCCAGCTTGTGCTTCATCACGCGGGCGTACTGGTTGCGGTCAATCTGCGCGCGCAGCGAGTGGACGGCCGGCCCCTTGCCGAGGTTCAGCATGCGGCTCTGCAGCGTGCATGCGTCGGCCGTTTTGCCCATCTCCCCGCCGAGCGCGTCGATCTCGCGCACGAGGTGGCCCTTCGCCGTGCCGCCGATGCTCGGGTTGCACGGGCAGTTGCCCACCGCGTCCATATTGATCGTAAACACCGCCGTACGGCAGCCGAGCCGCGCCGCGGCCAGGGCGGCCTCAATGCCCGCGTGCCCCGCGCCGATCACGGCGACGTCGTATTTTCCCGCATCGTAAATCATAGCTTCATCCTTTATCCCAACGCATTCTGTATCGATTGTATCCTGTAACTATCCGTTCTCCGCCGGTCACTTGCCGACGCAGAACTTCTCAAAGACCCGGTCGACGACCGCATCGGAGACGCGCTCGCCGGTCAGCTCGTTCAGCGCCGCGACGGCGCCCTCGAGCGAGACGGTCACGGCGTCCCAGGTCATGCCGCGCAGCAGCGCGTCCTGCGCCTCCTCAATGCACGCCAGCGCGTCCTTTGCGTCCGCGCGCTGCCGCTCCGTGTAGAGGATGCCGTCGTTCGGGTTCAGCTCCGCCGTCTGCAGCACCCGGGCCGCCGCCTCCGCCAGCGCGGAAAGCCCGTCGCCCGAAAGCGCCGAGATCGTCACGACCGCCGGGAAGCGCGCTTCGATCTCCGCCATGTCGATCGCGGCGGGCAGGTCGGACTTGTTGACGACCGCCACGCACGGCGTCTCGCCGATCGCCTCCATCATCGCGCGGTCGTCGTCGTTCAGCGCTTCGCTCGCGTCGAACACCGCAAGCACGAACTGCGCGGTCCTGACGCGGTCGAGCGCGATTTTCACGCCGATCTGCTCGACGCGGTCCTCCGTCTCGCGGATGCCCGCCGTGTCGGCCAGGCGCAGCGGGATCTCGCCGAGCAGCACCGTCTCCTCGACGACGTCGCGCGTCGTGCCCGCAAGGTCGGTCACGATCGAGCGCTCGCAGCCCGCGAGCAGGTTCATCAGCGTCGATTTTCCGGCGTTCGGCTTGCCGGCGATCACGGTCACGACGCCCTCGCGCAGAACGCGGCCGCCGTCAAAGCTGCGGATCAGCGCTTCGAGCGCATCGTGCCCGGCGGAAAGCCGTTCTTTCAACATGTTTTCGTCGACCTGTGGAATGTCGTCGTCCGGGTAATCCGCCCAGGCCGCCAGATGCGCGCCGACGTCGGTCAGGTCGTCGCGGATTGCCGCGATCCGCCGGGAAAGCGCGCCGTCGTGCCCGGCCTGCGCCGCCTTCATCGCCTCGCGCCCCTGCGCGGAGATCAGCTCCATCACGGCCTCCGCCTGCGCGAGGTCCATCTTGCCGTTCAGAAACGCGCGGCGCGTGAACTCGCCCGGCGCAGCCGGCGCGGCGCCGGCCGCGAACACCGCCTGCAAAACCGTCTTCAAAATGAACAGGCCGCCGTGGCAGGAGAGCTCCACGACGTCCTCGCCGGTGAAGCTCTTCGGCGCGGCGAAAACCGTCGCGATGCATTCGTCGAGCCGCGCGCCGCTCTCGTCCTGTACATGGCCAAAGCGGCAGGTGTACCCGGCCGCCGCGGAAAGCGTTTCGCCGGACGCCGCCCGGAACACCCGGTCGCCGACGGCGCGGGCCTCATTGCCGGAAATCCGGATGATCCCGATGCCGCCCGGCGCCGCGGCCGTAGAAATTGCTGCGATGGTTTTCATGCTCTTACCTCTTATATAAAATATAAATTTATTTTCCGTTTTTGCGCTGTTTTCGGCGCACAAGGATATAGGCGGCCGCCCAGACCGCAAGGACGGGAAGCATCAGCACTCCCCGTTTTTTCTGATTATAACACGCGCGGCCCGCTTGCGCCACCCCTGATTTCGGCAAAAAAGAAGAACCTCCTTCGAGGCTCTTCTCCGTGCCGGATGTTCCGGGTTTATTTCTTTTCGATCTTGCCGTACAGCGTCGTCACGTCGTCGAGGACGCGGGGCGCTGCGGGCTGGGTCTGCTGCGCCGGACGGGACGGGCGGTTCTCCCTGCGGGAGGACTTGCCGCCGCGGTTGTACCCGCCCTTGCCGCCTTTGCCGCGGCGGTTGTCGCGCTTCGGCAGGCGTTCGCCGCCCTCGGGGCCGATCACGACGTGGCGGGCGAGGTCTTCGCCCTCGCTCCAGGACTTCGCGCCCTCCACGGTCTGCACGGCCGTGTGGATGATGCGGCGCTCGTACGGGTTCATCGGCTCCAGCGACGTGTTGCGGCCGGTCTTAACGGCGCGGGCCGCCATCTTCCTGCCGAGGTTTTCCAGCGTTTCCTTGCGCTTCTCGCGGTAGTTGCCGACGTCCAGCGTGATGCGGTAGTACGAATCGTCCACATGGTTCGCCACAAGCGAAGCGAGATACTGGAGCGAATCGAGCGTCTCGCCGCGGTGCCCGATGATGAAGCCGATGTCCTCGCCGGTCAGCACCAGCTCCGCGCCGGCGTCGACCTCGCGGATCTCGATCTCCACGTCGGCCAGGCCCATCGCGCCGAGGACCGAGCGCAGATAAGCGGCCGCCACATCCGCAGGCGTTTCGCGGATGAACGCGCGCACCTTGGCCGGGCTGCCGCCGAACAGGCCGAAGCGCTTTTTCTCCGGAAGCTCCAGAATCTCAAATTCCGCTTCCGCCGTGTCTACGCCGAGCTGCGCGCACGCGTTGGCATGCGCCTCTTCAACCGTCGCGCCCGTTGCAATTGCTTCTTTTACCATTGCTTCTACATCCTTTCGATTTTGAATACCATGTATCTTATCCCGTTCAGAAGTGAAAGGAGGTGGGATAGTCGGCCGGTTTATTTCTTGCTTCCCATGTAGTCGGAAGCCGATCCTTTATTCTTCTGCCCGCCGGACTTTTTGCCGCCGGACTTCTTGTTCGAATGGCTCGCCTGCCGGTTCGCCTGCGCCATGTTCTTCGCCTCAATCTTATCGGCGATCTGCTTCTGGATATCCGCGGGCAGGGGCTTTACCCTCTCCTCCGCCTGCAGCAGCGTCACGTAGCGGCTCGCTTCGGAATGGGCGGAAACCTGCTCCGCCGAGTAGTACTTGTGCTGAATCAGCGACTGCACAAAGCTGACCAGCGCGGAAATGATCCCGTAGAAGCCGACGGCGCCGGGCATGATGAACGCCCAGTACGCGGAGAGCAGCGGCATGCCGTAGAGCATGACCTTCATGCATCCGCCGCCCGCGGCCTGCTGCTGCGGCTGCAGCTTCTGCATGATGAACGTCTGGCCCCAGTAGGTGACGAGCGCCAGCACCGGGATCAGCCACATCATCGAGGCGAACGAGGAGGTGTTCGGCGAGGCGAGCAGGTCGAGGCCCGCAAACTTGAAGCCGTGGCTGAACGACTCGATCTTCGCCAGGTCCTCGGCCGAGAACATCGTCAGGTAATCCTTGAGCTCGGCGAAATTCTTGACGATGTCGAGCTCGATGTACTGGCTCGTGCTCGCGACGCCGGGGATGCGCGTGACGAACTCGGTCGCCTTCGCAATCGAATCGCTCGCGACGTGCAGCGTGTTCGAAAGCGGGAAAATAACGGAATAGTAAATGCCGAGCATGATCGGCAGCGGGAGCAGCGTCGTCAGGCATCCGCCGCCGGGGTTGACGCCTTCCTTTTCATACAGCTTCTGCAGCTCCTCGTTGTACTTCATCTTGTCGTTGCCGTAGCGCGCCTGCAGCTCTTTCTGCTTGGCCGCAAGACGCGACTGCGCTGCCATGCTTTTCTGCGACTTGATCGAGAAGGGGAACACGAGCGCCTTGACAATGATCGTGAACAGGATAATCGCCACGCCGTAGTTCTGGAAAATCGTGTAAAGGAACCACAGCAGGTAGCCGAATATGCTGCCAAAGAAATTAAAAATCTGCATCATAGTTTTAAATCAAATCCTTCCCGGATCAAACCTTGTTCTTTTTTTCGGGAACGGGGTCATAACCGCCCCTTGAAAACGGGTTGCAGCGCAGGATGCGCCACAGCGCGAGCAGGCCGCCCTTCAGCGCGCCGAAGCGCTCGACCGCCTCGAGCCCGTATTGCGAGCAGGTGGGTATGTATTTGCAGCAGCCCCGCGTTCCGGCCGGCCGGAGCTTCTGGTAAAGCCGGATCAGGCCGATCAGGATATTTTTCGGTGCGAACCGCTTCATGTCCGCTTCTCCGAAGCCGTTTTCTCCGGCTTCGCCCTGTTTTTGGCTGCAGAAACAAGCACGCCGAGTTCCTCCAGCGCGCTTGTCATTTCCGTCAGGACTGTCCCACAGTGCATGAACGGTGTTTTTCCGCGCGATACCAGCACAATATCCACGCCGGGCCGGATGGCCGGGTACAGCGTGCGCGCGCTTTCGCGCAGCAGCCTGCGGGCGCGGTTCCGCTTGACTGCATTGCCGATTTTCTTGCTTGCCGTAATGCCGATGCGCGGCGCGGCGCCGCCCCGCTTCATGCAGTAGGCGACGAGCGAAGGGCGCACGGCGCTCTTCCCGCGGGCATAAACGCGCCGGAATTCATAGTTTTCCGTCAGGGGTACGATAATATCCATAAAGCTCCCAATCCATGCGCTGCAGGCAAAACAAAGAAAGGCCACACGGCGGTGACCTTCAAAGCATACATCAATACGTTAAACGTGCTCTGCCCTTTGCTCTGCGACGCGCCAGGACCTTGCGTCCGTTGCGTGTAGACATTCTCTTTCTGAAGCCATGCTCCTTCTTTCTGTGGAGCTTCTTCGGCTGATAGGTTCTCAGCATATCAAAAACCCTCCTTTCGCGAGGTTACTTTGCGAAATCCGAATATCACAGTCGGTTACAGTTAAGCATTATACCTTAAAACCTTAGAATCTGTCAACCTTTTTTCCGGTTTTTATTTGTAAAAAAACTGCCGGCCGCGGCGCCCGTCCATATTCTGCGCCCCACCTTTTCAAAACCACAGAATATAGAGGCGAAAACGGCGCGGCGCGCAGCGCCAAAAAACGGCGCGCGCACTTTTCAACATTCGGCGGAATTTCTGTGGACAACCCGGCCGTTTTATGCTACACTATATATTAGTATTTTATCGTCAAAATGCAGGAGCACCGCAGTTTTTCCCTGTTTTCCGCACGGAAAGCGCGCTGCGCCGGCTGAACGACGTGCTGGGATACCGAGAACACGGGAGAAAGGGAAAACAGGAAAATGGAATCGTTTTTTGAAGCATGGGACCTGATCTGCGAAAACTGCAGAAAGCATGTCACCGACGTGAGCTATGAAACTTTTTTCAGCAAGCTCAAGCCAATCTCGCTCGATTTCGAAGAGGGCGTCGCGATCATCGAGGCGCCGAACGAATTTCACAAGGCGACGATCGAGCGCGGCTTTGCCAATTATCTGAAGGACGCCGTGCAGAGCGTGCTCGGCCCGGGCATCACCTACAAGCTCGTCACCCCGATCGAAAAGAAAGAGCGGAAAGAGGTCGAGGAGAACGACGAGTACGAATACACCTTCGAGACGTTCATCGAGGGCAGCTCGAACAAATTCGCCTGCGCCGCCTGCCGCTACGTCGCGAAGGAGCCGGCGAAAAACTACAATCCGCTGTTCATCTACGGCAACTCCGGCCTCGGCAAGACGCACCTGCTGAACGCGGTCGGCCACGAGCTGAAAAAGAACTTCCCCGAAAAGACGATCATCTACGTCAAGGGCGACCAGTTCGCGAACGAGCTGATCGAATCCATCCGCGCCGGTACGACGGCCGGCTTCCGCGAAAAGTACCGCAAGGCCGACGCGCTTCTGATCGACGATATCCAGTTCATCGCGGGTAAGGAATCGACGCAGGAGGAATTCTTCCATACCTTCAATACGCTCTACGAATCGAAAAAGCAGATCGTCCTGACGAGCGACCGGCCGCCGCGCGACATCGCGACGCTCGAGGACCGTCTGAAGACGCGCTTCGAGTGGGGCCTGACCGCCGACGTGCAGCCGCCGGATTTTGAAACGCGCATGGCGATCATCAAGCGCAAGGCCGAGCTCGTCGGCCTCACCGTGCCGGACAATGTCTGCGAATTCATCGCGGTCAAGCTCAAGAGCAACATCCGCCAGCTCGAGGGCACCGTCAAGAAGCTCAAGGCGATCCACCTCGTCGAGGGCGCGACCCCGACGATCAACACCGCGCAGCGCGCGATCAGCGACATCGTCAACAACGACCAGCCGACGCCGGTCACGGTCGGCAAGATCATCGAGGAGGTCGCCCGCACGTACGGCGTCTCCCCCGAGGACATCAAGTCCTCGAAGCGAAACGCGAACATCTCGTTCGCCCGCCAGATCTCGATGTACATCGTGCGCGAAATCACGCAGATGCCGATGGTCGAGATCGGCAAGGAGTTCGGCGGCCGCGACCACTCGACGGTCGTGTACGCGATCCAGCAGATCGAAGAGAAAACCAAAAAGGACCCCGTCACCAAGGCCACGGTCAGCGACATTATCAAGAACATCCGCGACCGCTGAGCCCCGGCGGCGGGCATCCCGCCAAAACCGGTTTTCCACGAAATCCTAAACAAATTTTCAACATTTCACACAGAGTTTTCAACCGACTTGTGGAATAAAAAAAGTCTTCCACATTCTCCACATTTCTTCCACAGCCGGAAATGAAAAACTTTTTTGGCTTTTTCGGCCTCAGAAAGCCACTTTTCAAAATTTCCCACAATTGCACACCCCCTACGGCTACTGCTAAATTTAATACTAAGAGTAATAATAAATAAAGAGGGCAGCACGCCGCCCTAC
>DSLFC04101__coassemble_951_pt1 | contig 16375 bp, 14 predicted proteins | sample DSLFC04101__metabat2_high_PE_006 | metagenome-assembled genome bin DSLFC04101
ATGAAATTTACGATAGATAAGCGCATTTTGACCGAAGCCGTCGGCAACCTGCAGCGCGCGGTTTCCACAAAAACGTCGATCCCCGCGCTCGAAGGCATTCTGATCCGCACCGACGTGGAAAAAATCATCCTCTCCGCCTACGACCTCGAAATCGGCATGCAGACCGAGCTGCCCGCGGTCATCTCCGCGCCCGGCGCGATCATCCTGACCGCCAGGCTGTTCTCCGAAATCGTCCGCAAGTCGCCGGCCGAAGACGTCACTGTGGAAAGCGACGACCGCAACACCGCGACGATCACCTCCGGCGTCAGCTGCTTCACGATCATCGGCATGAACGCCGCCGAATTCCCGGAATTCCCGAAGATCACCGACACCGACACGCTGCGCCTGCCCGCCAATGTGTTGAAAAGCATGATCCGCCAGACGCTTTTCGCCATCGCGGACTCGAACGCGAAGCCGATCCACCAGGGCAGCCTGTTTAAAATTGAAGACAACATGCTCGACGTCGTCTCCGTCGACGGTTACCGCCTCGCTTTGCGCCGCGAAGCGATCCGCTTTGACGGAAGCCTCGACTTTGTCGTTCCCGGAAAGACACTCAGCGAGGTGCTCAAGCTCCTGCGCGACGACGACGGCGAGGTCGAGATCTGCCCGAGCCGCCGGCACATTCTGTTTAAAATAGACAATTACACCGTGCTTTCCGCGCTGCTCGAGGGCGAATTCCTCGATTACCGCGCGGCGCTTCCGAAGGACAAGAAGACCGAAGTCACGGTTTCGACGCGCACGCTGATCGACAGCGTCGAGCGCGTTTCGCTGCTGATCACCGACCGGCTCAAGAGCCCGGTGCGCTGTGTTTTCAACGAGGACACCGTCAAGCTGCTCTGCTCCACGACGATGGGCCGCGCGAACGACCAGATCGAGGCGAAAATTACCGGCGACCCGCTCGAAATCGGCTTCAACAACAAGTATCTGCTCGACGCGCTCCGCGCGGCGGAATGCGACGAAGTGCGGCTGGAGCTCGGCGGGCCGATCAGCCCGATGCTCGTCCTGCCGAAGGAGGGCGACAGCTTCTCGTTCCTCGTCCTGCCGGTGCGCCTGCGCAGCGAGGTTTAAGCTTACGGAATGTTTCACGCGGTGTCCGCGAGCGGTGCACAGCGGCGTGAAACATAAAACCGGATAAGAGGAAATGATTCGATGAACGAAACGATACAGATCACAACAGAATTCATCCGGCTCGACGCGCTTCTGAAGCTCGGCGGCGCGCTGGATACCGGCGGCCAGGCGAAATTCGTCATCCAGAACGGGGACGTCCTCGTCAACGGCGAGGTCTGCACGATGCGCGGCAAGAAGATGCGCGACGGCGATTTCGCCGAGTACAACGGCGTGCGCTACACCGTGCAGGTCGCGGAGGGCTGAGGCTTTGAACGTCACACGCCTTGGCTTCGAGCAGTTCCGCAACCTGCAGGACGGGGAGATCTTCCCGTGCGACACGATCAACGTGATTTTCGGCAGCAACGCGCAGGGCAAGACGAACCTGCTCGAGGCGATCTGGCTTTTCACCGGCGGGCATTCGTTCCGCGGCACGAAGGACGGCGAGCTGCCGCGTCTCGTCGACGGGAAAAACGCCGAGTCGGCCGCGCTCTCGATGGACCTTTTCACCGAGGGGCGCGCGCAGAACCTGCAGCTCCTGTTTAAAAACGGGCGGCGCTCGAGCGTGATCAACGGCGTTAAAAAAAAGACGGGCTCCGCGCTCGTCGGCAAATTCTGCGCGGTCATCTTTTCGCCGGAGCACCTGCTGCTCGTGAAGGAGGGCCCGGCGCGGCGGCGCGCGTTTATCGACGGCGCGCTGTGCCAGGCGAAGCCCGCGTTCGCCCGTGTGCTGACGAATTACAACAAGGCGCTGCAGCAGCGCAACGCGCTTTTGAAGGACATCGTGCGCCACCCGGAGCTCGAGGACACGCTCGACATCTGGGACGAGCGGCTGATTCTGTTCGGCACGCAGGTCACGCTGGAGCGCATCGCGTTCTGCCGGGCGCTCGCGCCGAAGGCCGCGGAGATCTACAGCGGCATCGCGAAGGAGCGCGAGGGCGTCGCGTTTTCCTACGCGCCGTTTCGCGGCGCCGACACGCAGGAGAAGATCGCGGGGGCGTTCTTTTCTGCCCTTAGGGAGAACCGCGCGACGGATATCCGCATGGGCTTCACCTCGGCCGGCCCGCACCGGGACGACCTCTCGATCGAGATCGACGGGCTTTCCGCCCGCACATACGGCTCGCAGGGGCAGCAGCGCAGCATTGTGCTGGCGCTGAAGCTCGCGGAGGCCGACATCCTGTTTGAAAAGACCGGCGAGCGGCCCGTGGTCCTTCTGGACGACGTGATGAGCGAGCTGGACATGAGCCGGCGCGACTACCTTTTGAACCACCTCGACGGCCGGCAGGTGTTCATCACCTGCTGCGACCCCGAAACCGTCCGCCTGATGGAACGCGGCCGCGGTTTCCTCGTGGAGCGCGGCGTGCTGAAAAATTAAGAAAACGGTTACATTCTCCGGCTGTACGCCGGGCGGGTTTTATGATAAAATTATGGTAAAATACATGTGTGCGGCCTGTTTTGCGCCCTGCGGCGGGAACAGGCGCCGCGCACGCTGCTTTAAAAGGGGGGATCGCATGTATATCCATCTCGGCCTCGGCGTCGTCGTGCGTGAAGATGACGTGATCGGCATATTTGATCTGGAAAATACGACGGTCTCCAAAACGACGCGCGATTTCCTGAAGCGGGCGGAGGACGAAAACCTCGTGGAGGACGTCTGCTACGACCTGCCGCGCTCCATCGTCGTGTGCCGCGACTTTGTCTGCGGCCAGCGCGTCTACATCACGCAGATTGCGCCCGCAACGCTTTTGAAGCGCTCCCGTGCCGAGCTCGGCGGCCTTCCGTTTGAACGGCCGGCGGCGCAGAAGCAGAAATAATCAGGAAAGGAAACCCATCTTATGCAGTATTTTGGTATCCCGACGTGCCCGTATTGCCGCAAGCGCGTCAATCTGATCCGCACGTGGAAGCTCAAGCGCGAGGGCGAGTACAAGTGCCCGCGCTGCGGCGGCATCTCGAACGTGTATCTTTCCCCGCTCGTCTATGTGTTCTCCGTGATCGCGATTTGCGCCGGCGTATGCATCTACTTCTTCCATAAGTTCGTGCTCGACGACATCGGGCTGTTCACCTGCCTGTATGTCCTGATCCCGTTCGTCCTCTTTTTCATCCTGAGCCTCTTTACGGTCTACCTGAAAAAGCCGGTCATCAAGCGCGTGCAGCGCCCGGCACAGGAGAAGCGCCGGCCGGCCGCGCAGCGCCGCGGCGCAGAGCGCGGCGCGGACGACGCCTTTTCCGAGATGGATACCGGCCGGTATACGGATGAAGGCCGCTGACCCGGCCCGCATCGGTTTTAAACGCGCGGCGATCGGCCCGGCTTTCGGTCGGGGGCGCTTCACGCGCTTCCAAAGGCGGAACAGACAGAAAAATGTGCACAGGGAAACCCGCGGTTTTCCTGTGCATTTTTACTGCCATTTCGCAAGGATATCCTTGTAAAGCGCGGGCTTTTATGGTATACTATATATAAAGGTAACCATGCGGACAAGAAAGGATAATGAGCGCACAGATGGATATCAATGAAATGACTCATGTAGATACGAATTACGGCTCAGACCAGATCCAGGTTCTCGAGGGTCTGGAGGCCGTCCGGAAGCGCCCGGGCATGTACATCGGCTCCACGGGGCCGCGCGGCCTGCACCACCTCGTCTATGAGATCGTCGACAACGCGATCGACGAGGCGCTTGCCGGCTACTGCGACCGCATCGACGTCAAGATCCTGCCGGGCGACGTCATTTATGTGCGGGACAACGGCCGCGGCGTCCCGGTCGGCGTGCAGCAGCAGACCGGCCTGCCGGCCGTCACGGTCGTCTATACGATTCTGCACGCGGGCGGCAAGTTCGGCGGCGGCAGCTATAAGGTTTCCGGCGGCCTGCACGGCGTCGGCGCTTCGGTCGTCAACGCGCTGTCCACGTGGCTGGAAGTCGAGGTGCGGCAGGACGGCCGCCTGTACCGCCAGCGCTTCGAGCGCGGCGACGCCGTCTACGACCTGAAGGACGTGGGGCCGCTCGAGGACCCGACGGAGACCGGCACCACGGTGCGGTTCAAGGCCGACCCCGAAATCTTCAAGGAGACGACGGTCTACGAATTTGAGACGCTCGAAACGCGTCTGCGCGAGCAGGCGTTCCTGAATGCGGGCGTGCGCATCGTGCTGACGGACGAGCGCGACGCGGAAAACGTGCGGAGCGAGGAATTCCACTACGAGGGCGGCGTCTCGAGCTTCGTCGAGTACCTGAACCGCAGCAAGGAAAAGATCCACCCCGAGCCGATCTACTTTGCGGCGACCGCGGCGGACAACAACTCCACCTGCGAAATCGCCATGCAGTACACCGACAGCTTCAACGAGTTCATCCTCTCGTTTGCGAACAACATCCACACGGTGGACGGCGGCACGCACGAGGAGGGCTTCAAGCGCGCGCTGACGCGCATCATGAACGATTACGCGAGAAAGTACAATATTCTGAAGGAATCCGACAAGAAACTGTCCGGCGAGGACGTGCGCGAGGGCCTCTCCTGCGTCATCAGCGTCAAGGTCAAGGAGGCGCAGTTCGAGGGCCAGACGAAGGGCAAGCTCGGCAACACGGAGATCGCGGGCCTCGTCAGCGCGACCGTCTCCGACAAGCTGATGACGTTTCTCGAGGAGAACCCGGCCGTCGCCCGCGCGATCTTCGACAAGGCGATGGCGGCTTCCCGTGCGCGCGAGGCGGCCCGCAAGGCCCGCGACCTCGTGCGGCGCAAGTCGGCGCTCGAAAGCGCGACGCTGCCCGGCAAGCTCGCAGACTGCCAGTCCAGAAATCCGGAGGAAACCGAGATCTACATCGTCGAGGGCGACTCCGCAGGCGGCTCCGCCAAGGGCGGACGCGACCGGAAATTCCAGGCGATCCTCCCGCTGTGGGGCAAGATGCTGAACGTCGAGAAGGCGCGGCTCGACCGCGTTTACGGCAACGACAAGCTGATGCCGGTCATCACGGCGCTCGGCACCGGCATCGGCGAGGAATTCGACCTTGCAAAGCTGCGGTACGGCCGCGTCATCATCATGGCCGATGCCGACGTCGACGGCTCGCACATCCGCACGCTGCTGCTGACGTTCTTCTACCGCTACATGCGCCCGCTCGTCGAGGCCGGCCACGTCTACATCGCGCAGCCGCCGCTGTTCCGCATCACGAAGAACAAGCGCCACTATTACGCGTATTCCGACGCCGAGCGCGACCGGATCATGGCGGAGCTGCAGACCGGCTACGACATCCAGCGCTATAAGGGCCTCGGTGAGATGGACTCCGAACAGCTCTGGGAGACGACGATGAACCCCGACACGCGCGTCATGCTGCAGGTCACGCCGAGCGACGCCGCGCAGGCCGACGAGGTCTTCACCGTCCTGATGGGCGACAAGGTGGAGCCGCGCCGCGAATTCATCGAGAAAAACGCAAAATACGTCAAGAATCTGGATATCTAAGCGCGAAAGGACACAAAGCCAATGGACCATACAGAAGAAAAAAGGGAAAACCTCATACAGGTCGACCTGAAACAGATCATGGAGGATTCGTTCCTCGATTATTCCATGTCCGTCATCGTGTCCCGCGCGCTGCCGGATGTGCGCGACGGCTTAAAGCCCGTGCACCGGCGCATCCTGTACACGATGTACGAGAACAGCCTGTGGCCGGAAAAGGCGTACAGAAAGTGCGCCGATACGGTTGGCGCCGTGCTCGGCCGCTACCACCCGCACGGCGACGTTTCGGTGTACGACGCGCTCGTGCGCCTCGCGCAGGATTTTTCGATGCGCTACATGCTCGTGGACGGCCACGGCAACTTCGGCTCCGTCGACGGCGACCCCCCGGCCGCCTACCGATACACCGAGGCGAGGATGAGCAAGCTCTCGGTCGAGATGCTGCGGGACATCGACAAGGACACCGTCGATTTCGACCCGAACTACGACGACCGCCTGAAGGAGCCGCGCGTCCTGCCCTCCCACTTCCCGAACATCCTCGTCAACGGCTCGACCGGCATCGCGGTCGGCATGGCGACGAATATCCCCCCGCACAATATGGGCGAGGTGCTCGACGGCGTCTGCGCGATGGTCGACGACCCCGACATCACGCTCGACGGCCTGATGCAGCACATCAAGGGGCCGGACTTCCCGACCGGCGGCATCATCATGGGCCGCTCGGGCATCCGCGCCGCCTACGGCACGGGCCGCGGCAAGATCCACGTGCGCGCCCGCGCCGAGATCGTTGAAAAGCCGAACGGCCGGTTCCAGATCGTCGTCTCCGAGCTGCCGTACCAGGTCAACAAGGCGCGGCTGATCGAGAGCATCGCGGACCTCGTCAAGGAGAAGCGCCTTGACGGCATCTCGAACATCGACGACCATTCTGACCGCAACGGCATGCACATCGTCATCGACGTCAAGCGCGACGCTTCGCCGCAGATCGTCCTGAACAACCTGTATTCGCTCACGCAGATGCAGGTGACGTTCGGCGTCATCATGCTCGCGATTGTCGACGGGCAGCCGCGCACGCTGACGCTGAAGCAGATCCTGCAGGAATACATCCGCTTCCAGAGCGAGGTCGTGCTGCGCCGTACGCAGTACGAGCTGAAAAAGGCGCAGGAGCGCGCCCACATTCTGGACGGCCTGATGATCGCGCTCGACTTCATCGACGAGGTCATCGCGATTCTGCGCAATTCGAAGTCGATCCCCGAAGGCAAGGAAGCGCTGATGACGCGCTTCGGCCTCGACGACGTGCAGGCGCAGGCCATCGTGCAGATGCGCCTCGGCCAGCTCACCGGCCTCGAGCGCACGAAGATCGAGGAAGAGCTCGCCGCGCTGCGCCTCAAGATCGCCGACTACATCGACATCGTCGGCAGCGAGGCGCGCCGGTTCGGCATCATCAAGGACGAAGCGCTCGAGATGAAGAAGAAATTCGGCGACGAGCGCCGCACGGAGATCGCGGCGATCAGCGGCGAAATGGACATCGAAGACCTGATCCCGAACGAGAGCTGCGTCATCACGCTGACGAACTTCGGCTACGCGAAGCGCCAGACGCTCGACACGTACCACACGCAGCGCCGCGGCGGGCGCGGCATTTCCGGCATGACCCGCCGCGACGAGGACGTCGTGACCGAGCTGTTCACCGCGAACAGCCACGATTACGTTCTGTTCTTCTCCGACCGCGGGCGCGTCTACCGGCTCAAGTGCTATGAGGTGCCGGAGGGCTCGAGAACGAGCCGCGGCATCAACATCGCCAACCTGCTGCCGCTGCAGCCCGAGGAGAAGATCACCTCGATGATCCGCGTCGAATCGTTCGAGGAGGACCGCTACCTCGTCATGGTCACGAAGAACGCGGTCATCAAGCGCGTCAGCCTCGCGGCGTTCTCGAACGTCCGCAAGAACGGCCTGATCGCGATCGACCTCGCCGAGGACGACGTGCTCAGCTGGGTGCGCATCACGAGCGGGCAGGACGACCTGCTCGTCGCGACGAAGCACGGCAAGGCGATCCGTTTCCACGAGGACGACGTCCGCGAAATGGGCCGGCAGGCCCGCGGCGTCCGCGCGATCCGCCTGATCGGCGACGACGTGGTCGTCGGCATGAGCGTCCTGCGCGAAAACGGCCTTGTGCTCACGGTTTCCGAAACCGGCTACGGCCGCCTTTCCGAGATCGAGGATTACCGCCTGCAGCGCCGCGGCGGCCAGGGCATCCTGAACTACCACGTCGGCAAGTACGGCGACGTCGCGGCGATCAAGGTGGTCGACCTCGACGACGATATCATTCTGATTTCCGACGACGGCATCATCATCCGCATCGAGGCGCAGTCCGTGCGCGTCTGCGCGCGCCCGAGCAAGGGCGTCCGCGTGATGAAGCTCGCCGAGGGCAGCCGCGTCATCACGATGGCCCGCGCGCCGCACGACGACGAGGAGGAGATCTCCGCCGTCGAAGACGACGGCACCGCCGAAGAGGGCATGACGGAGGACGCGTCCGCCGAGGACGAAGCGCCCGAAACCCCCACCGAAGAATCCTGATTCAAAAGTCTGCATTTCTCCGCGCCGCAGTTCCCGGGCATGTGGGACGACGTCGCGTGGCACCGCGCGCTGACCGACTGCATCCATCAGAGCCGGGTAAAATAACAAGCGGAGCCGCACAATGAAACGTGCGGCTCCGCTTGTTTGCGCTATTCGGCTTTTTCGTCTGTCTGCGGGGCGGGCTCCATCATCGCGCCGTGGCCGCAGCAGTAGGTGTAGACCTGCGGGCTGAATTTTTCCTGCAGGTCGAGGCGCTCCTCGGTCGCCATCGCAGAGTTCGTGTTCACGCTCGTCAGCAGGTACGGCGCGAGCTTGTTGAACGCCGCCTGCTCCTTGGAAAATCCGGCGATATTGACGACGATGTCGCCGCTGTAGACAATCCTGTTCTTCTCGTCCACGATCGCGACCTCACCCTTCGAGTGGCCGCCGTTGCCGGCGTAGATGTCGAGCTGCAGGCCGTGGAAATCCAGCGGGGCGATGAACGAGATGGGCTGTTTGTCCTTCGGCTCGCCGAGCGCGCGGATGGTGTCCATTTTGGGCGGACAGTACTTCGAGAGCAGCTTGCTGATCCGGTTGTACGGCGCGGGCAGCTTGTTCTGTTCGCGGAAATTCGGCAGGCTGTTGTTTTCCAGCGCGAAGTTGAGCCGGCCGTCGTTGCTGACGTACACGTCCGGGAACAGGTAGAGCAAACCGCAGTGGTCGATGTCCGGGTGCGTCGGGATGATCGCTTTTTCCCTGCGCTCAAAGTCCGGGAACAGGTCGTGCAGGATCTTGAGCATCTCCTGCGCGTAGCAGGCGAAGCCGCAGTCGATGAAGAGCAGCGCATTGCCCTTTTCCAGAATATAGGTGTTGCTGCCGCACGGCGGCTCGATCATATGCAGCGTCCAGCCGTCCTGCAGCGTGCGGCGGTGGATTTTCGCGCAGAAATTCTCCCCCTTGAACTGCTTGAGCATCTCCGCAAACCGGCTGATGTAGGAAAACGTGCGGTACGGCGCCTTATCGCGGTCGTCGAGCAGCTGCATGATCAGGTTCGAATCGGCGATCAGCGCGTTCTGCGCGCTTTTGTCGAGGTTTAAAAGCGCGGTGAGCTGGTTTGCGAACGAGATGTAGAACACCGTGTTGTCGAGCATTTTCTGGGTCTTGTCGTAGTTCAGGACGCGGAGCGAGCACAGCCGAGCGGCCTCGTCGAGGAACCGCTTGATCTTGTCCGGCTCCTTGAAGTGGATGCCGATCTTGAACGTCTGGTCCTCGTCGTCGCTGCCCTGCCCGTTGATGTACGGGATGTTGAAGTGGTAGCTGTCGATCAGCTCGAGCACCGGCAGCACGGCGCTCGGCACGTTCGGCAGCTTGAACTCGATCAGAATCGTCTGGCCGGGCGCTGTGTTGTCGGAGATGTAGCCGATGGCCCGGAGCGCTTCGGAGATTTGTTTCAACTGTTCTTCCGACGCGGACACTTCGATAAAAAGCGTGTGCAAGTCGATGGCGCGGTTATAACTGACGCGCGTGATGTTGCCGCCGGCGACGGCGATAATCCGGCTGGCTTTCAGAAAAGCGCCGGACTGATCCGGCACATGCGTAATAAAGGTTTTTTTCATCGTGCTCCACGCTTTCCTTTCCAATACTCTTCCACTGTATACGTACCACGTTTTGACCGTTTTATCCTTACGCCGTCGCTGCATTTACGTGGATGTTTTCTGCGGCAACATGCCGCGGGCTTACAGCTTGCCGGCTTTCACGAGCGCGGCCGTTTTCAGGATGCCGACCTGCGTTTTGGAATCGGGGATCTCGTTGTTCAGCACCATTTCGACGGCCTTCTTCAGCGGGATACGCTCCACTTCGAGAAATTCGTCCTCGTCGAGGTGCATCTCGCCCTTTTCCGAAATGCGGCAGGCCCAGATGCGGATGATCTCGCCGCAGTAGCCCGGGGAGGGGTACAGGTTGCCGAGGAACGTGTAATGCTCGCCGGCCGTGCCGGTCTCCTCCATCTGCTCGCGCTTCACGGCCTCAAAGGGGTCCTCCCCTTTTTCGAGCTTGCCGGCCGGCAGCTCGAGCAGTACTTCCTTGTACGGGTAGCGGAACTGCCGCACAAGCAGGATCTCGTCCTTCTCGGTCAGGGCCGCCACGCAGACGCCGCCGTTGTGGCAGACGACCTCGCGCTTTGCGGTCTTTCCGTTTTCAAGCTCGACCTCGTCGAGCAGGACCTTAATGATGCGGCCCTCGAATTTTGTATCGCTGGAGCGTGTTTTCTCATACAGCTTCATATGCAGCTTCCTTTCCGTGCGGCTCTGCCGCGCCTGATTTTATTATATAAATATTTTTTGAATTCTGCAAGGATTTGAGCCGATTCTCTTGCATATTTTGCTTCGATGTGGTAACCTAAATCTGTTCGGTTTACATAATGAAATTTATTCTGTCTGGAGAAAGGATTTGCATATGAAAAATTCGGTTATCAAAAAGTGGATCTGCATGGTATGCGGCGCCGCCGTGATTTTCAGCCTGGCGGCCTGTTCACAGACGTCGTCCTCGGCGGAGCCGACGCCCGCGCCGGAGGTCACGGCGGCGCCCGAGGTCACGCCCGCGCCCGAAGGTGCCGATACGGAAGCGACGCCTGCGCCCGAGGGAGAAGGCGAGTCGGGCACGCCGACGCCCGCGCCGGAGGGGGACGAAAGCGCCGACACGCACACGAGCGTTCTGCCCGCGCCCGAAAGCGGCAGCGAGGAATTCCGCAAGGCCTTTGAGGAGAACCCGATCGACGCGCAGTACGCCGCGGATCTGGAGCTTGCGTCGTCCGTAGCGGCGATCGTCGCGGCGAGCAACACGGCCTCCGAGAGCTGGCAGGAGCAGATCGACTCGGTCTACACGCAGATTCTGGAGCGCGGCGACGACGAGACGGTCGAGCAGGTCAAGGAGGAGCAGTCGCACTGGGTCAACGAGCAGAGCGACGCGCTGCAGGAGATCCGCAATGCGGTCGGCGAGGACGACTCGATGGCCGCCGTCACGGTCGCGGAGAACATCATGCTCTACTACCGTACCCGCGCGATCGACCTGTGCGCCGTGCTGTACGAGATCGACGGCCAGCTTGTGTTCGGCTGATGATGCGGCTCATCTGCGCCGTCTGCCCGCAGTGCGGCTATGTGGAGCTGCAGCTTGCCGATATTTCCAACGCGCAGGTACAGAAAAAGCTCAAATAAACGTCTGAATAAAAAAGCGGGCGTCTCCTTTTCGGGGACGCCCGCAATGTTGTTTTCAGCTTACTTGTTGAACGGATTCTCCGTCGGGTACGGCAGGGACTTCGGCTGGTTGTAGCCGATGTCGGTGACGCCGAGATACTTGAAGACCTCGAAGAGCGCCTTGCCGAAGTGGCCGAACGCGACCGCGCCGTGGTGCGGATAGTTCTTCTCGATCAGCACGTGGCGGTAGAAGCGGCCCATCTCCGGAATCGCGAAGACGCCGATGGAGCCGAAGGACTTCGTCGGGACGTTCAGGACCTCGCCCTCCGCGACGTACGCGCGAAGCTGCGTATCGGCCGTGCTCTGCAGGCGGAAGAACGTGATGTCGCCCGGCATGATGTCGCCCTCGAGCGTGCCCTGCGTGACTTCCTCAGGCAGGTTGCGCGCCATGATCTTCTGGTACTTCATCGAGCAGAACGCGAGCTTCTTCGAGCAGGTGTTGCCGCAGTGGAAGCCCATGAAGGTATCCTTGTGCGTGTACGGGGTCTTGTCCTTGATTTCCGCGTTGAACATGTCCGCCGGAACCGTGTTGTTGATGTCGAGCAGCGTGACCGCGTCGAGGCTGACGCAGGTGCCGATGAACTCGGAGAGCGCGCCGTAGATGTCGACCTCGCAGGAAACCGGGATGCCCATGCCGGTCAGGCGGCTGTTGACGTAGCACGGAACGAAGCCGAACTGCGTCTGGAACGCCGGCCAGCACTTGCCCGCGATCGCGACGTACTCGCGGTAGCCGCGGTGCTCCTCGACCCAGTCGAGCAGCGTGATCTCATACTGCGCGAGCTTCGGCAGGATCTCGGGCTTCATGTTGCCCTGGCCGAGCTCCTTTTCCATATCGGCGACGACCTTCGGGATGCGCGGGTCGTCCGCATGCTTGTTGAACGCTTCGAACAGGTCAAGCTCGGAGTTCTCCTCGATCTCGACGCCGAGGTCGTAAAGCGGCTTGATCGGCGCGTTGCAGGCGAGGAAGTTCAGCGGGCGCGGGCCGAAGCTGATGATCTTCAGGCTTCTGAGGCCGACGATCGTGCGCGCGATCGGGATGAACTCGTGGATCATGTCCGCGCACTCTTCCGCCGTGCCGACCGGGTACTCCGGAATGTACGCCTTCACGCCGCGCAGCTTCAGGTTATAGCTCGCGTTGAGCATGCCGCAGTACGCGTCGCCTCTGCCGTCCATCAGGTCTTCTGCAGATTCCTCCGCCGCCGCGACGAACATGACCGGGCCGTCGAAATGCTTGGCGAGCAGCGTCTCGGAGATTTCCGGGCCGAAGTTGCCGAGGTAAACGACGAGCGCGTTGCAGCCGGCGTTCTTGACATCCTCGAGCGCCTGAACCATGTGGATCTCGCTCTCGACGATGCAGACCGGACATTCATAGATTTCCGTGGTGCCGTACTTTTCCGTGTAGGCCTTCATCAGCGCCTTTCTGCGGTTGACGGAAAGGGACTCCGGGAAGCAGTCGCGGCTGACCGCGACGACGCCGATCTTGACCTGAGGGATGTTGTTCATGTCAAATTCCTCCTTGAAACTTTGTAGCGGATGCAAGTGCCAAAATTTCGCTGCACAGACAAATTGTATGTACAACTCACTTATTTTCATTGTACCGCATTTAGAATAAAAAATCAACCGTTTGCATCAAATGTTTTGACAGCCGCAAGTATGCCGGCAGCCTGCCGCCGCGACCGCCCGTAAGATAGCGGTAGCCTGCCGCCGCCGCGACCACCGGGTCGGTTTCCTTCGCCTGACAGAGCGCGTGCCAGCACGCGCCCCCCGCGATTTCGCCGCGGCACGCTGCCGCCGCGCCCCCCACGACTTCGCCGCGGGCCGTGCCCGCCGCCGCGACCACAAGGGTGATTTCCATCGCCCGACACAGCGCGTGCCAGCACGCGCCCCCCGCGACCTCGCTGCGGCACGTTGCCGCCCCCGCGACTTCGCCGCGGCACGTTGCCGCCGCCGCGACCACAAGGGTGGTTTCCTTCGCCTGACAGAGCGCGTGCCAGCACGCGCCCCCCGCGACCCCGGAGTAGGCCGTGCCTACTAGTGTTCGTGGCCGTCGGAGATTTCGGGTCGGATGTACTCGAAAATACAGAGCGCGCCGGCCGACTTGCACAGTCTGTATTCCTCCGCGCTGCGGATCGTCCAGCTCGCCTCCTGCATCTTCATCAGTTTGCAGGCGATGCGATGACTGATGTTGCCGCGCGCGTGCAGATCGTAAGCCTCAAAATGCGGGCGGGAAATCACGTTCGTCCAGAGATTGCGCGCGAAAAACGCCTTGATCCCGCTCTTGAACTCCGGCTCCTTGCCCGTGAAATGCATCATAAGCTGGCCGCGCAGTACGTGCGGATGATACTTCTTGAACCAGGCGACGATCTTCGGGTCGAACGACTCGATGCAGTATTCGCCCTTGTAGTCCTTCAGAATTTCCCAGACGAGCGGACATAAAATCTCCACCGGATCGTAGCTCTTCAGCTCGATGATCAGCGGCACCTTGCCGCCGACGACCGTCAGCGCTTCGGAAAAGAGCGGGATGCGCTCGTTCGTCTTGTGCAGACGGTATTCCTTGAGCTGCTTGTAGCTCAGGTCGCCGATAGAAACGTCCGCGCCGCAGACGCGCTTCAGGCTGCGGTCGTGGTGCACGACGATTTTCCGGTCGCGTGTCAGCTGTAAATCCCACTCGATGCCGTAGCCCGCCTTGACGGCGGCGCGGAAGGCCGAAAGCGAGTTTTCCGGCACCGAAAGGTCCTTTTCATGCAGGCCGCGGTGCGCGTAGTCGTAGCGCAGCAGCTTGTAAAAATCTCCGCGCGGCCGCGCCGGCGCAATGCAGTAAAGCCACGCGACGACGAAAAGCAGCAGCAGTCCGACTATGATCCAAAGAATAATCCATACAATGTTTTCCATAACCCAACATCCTTTCTCCTCAATATCCGCGCAAATGTGCACGCGTAGATGCGTTCAGCCCTTCCGGTATCTGGAGGGGGTGATGCCGAAGCTCTCGCGGAACACCTCGATGAAGTAGCTCACGCTGTTGAAGCCGCAGTCCATCGCGACGTCCAGCACGCGCTTGTTCGTGTTTGCCAGCTCGTCCGCGGCGTGCGTCAGGCGGACGCCGTTGATGAACTGCACCGGCGTTTTCAGCGTGTACTGCTTGAATACGCGGCAAAAATGGCCCTCGCTCATGCCGGCGATCTCCGCGAGCCGGTCGATCGTCAGCGGCGTGCGGTAGTTTTCCTGTATGTGCTGAATCGCCTTCTTGATGCTTGCGGCGGCCGCGCCGTGCCGCTGCGCAGCGCCGGCGGCCTCACCGTTTTCCACGAGCATGCCGAACGCCGAAACCATGCCGGATTTCGCCGAAAACTCGAAAAACGGCGGCCGGTCCTGCAGAAGCGTGTAGACCGCGTCGAAGACGGGCGAGATCCGCTCGTGCAGCGCCGTCCCCTGCCGGATCAGGCTCGGCAGGCGCAGCTCGCCGTTCATGACCGGGGAAACGTACTTGACGCGCAGAATGTCGTTCGTCGCGCCGCAGAGGTAGTCCGGGCTGAATACGATGGCCCGGAAGAACAGATCGCGCGTGCTGTCCGCGGGAACGGCGGCGTGCAGCTCGCCGCTGTTGAAAAAGGCGATGTCCCCCTCGTGCGCTTCGAACAGCGAGGGGCCGCACTGAATCGTCACCGTGCCGTGCATCACGCGGAAAAGCTCCATTTCGCTGTGCCAGTGACAGTCGACAGAGGAAAAACCGTCCTCCGGGCCGATGCAGTACTGGACGATCGGCAGCAGCTCGTCGCCGTGCCGGCGCGATTCCTTCATGTTTTTGAATTCACTTGTGTTGATCGGAAACACCACCTTCCCGTCCGCCGTGTGTCAAAATCGTTATAAAATTTAGTAAATTAATGGTAGACTTTGTTTTCTTTAGCGTTTATACTAATGATAGAGCACTTGCGGAAAAAGCGCAAGTGCAAATCACGGAATTTTGCATTTTTTTTGAAAGGCAGTGAGCTTATGAAATTCACGAAGGGCTACTGGGTCAACCGGTACGGCGTGACGAATGCCGACGCGGTCCAGGTCAGAGAAGTCAAGGTCGAAAACGACCGCGTGTATCTCTACACGGTTCCGTATGCGATGGACATGCGCGCCATGGGCGGCCCGGTGCTTGAAATGTTTGTTTCCTCCCCCCAGCCGGATATCATCCGCGTGGAGGCCTACCACTTCATGGGCAGCAACCAGAAGATGCCCGCGTTCGAGCTGAACGACCTGCATTGCGCGCTCGAGGTCGAGGACGGCGAGAAGGAAGTCTCGATCAAGAGCGGCGACACGAAGCTCGTCGTCACGAAGAATCCCTGCGATTTCACGTATTACTATAAGGACAAAAAGCTGACGAGCGTCGGCAACCGCTTCGGCCACGCGATGATCAGCACGATCCACACCGAGAACGACCGCTACCTCACCGACCAGATGGAGTTCGGCATCGCCGGCGACAAAAATCCCGAAAATCTGCGCTGCAACAGCTTCATGCGCGTCCAGATGGATCTCGACATCGGCGAGAAGGTCTACGGCCTCGGCGAGCGCTTCACCCCGTTTGTGAAGAACGGCCAGAGCGTCGAAACCTGGAACGAGGACGGCGGCACCTGCTCCGAAATCTCCTACAAGAGCATCCCGTTCTATGTGACGAACCGCAACTACGGCGTGCTCGTCAACGACCCGGGCCCGGTCTCGTATGAGATCTGCTCCGAGCAGGTCACGCGCGTGCAGTTCTCCGTGCCGGGCGAGAAGATCGACTTCATGGTCGTCGGCGGCGCCGACATGAAGCAGGTGCTCGAGAACTACACGAACCTTTCCGGCAAGCCCGCGCTTCCGCCGGCATGGACCTTCGGCCTGTGGCTGACCTCCTCCTTCACGACGAAGTACGACGAGGAGACCGTCATGGAGTTCGTCAACGGCATGGCGGAGCGCCACATCCCGCTGCACGTGTTCCACTTCGACTGCTACTGGATGAAGGAGAACGAGTGGTGCAACT
>DSLFC04101__coassemble_1068_pt1 | contig 15029 bp, 14 predicted proteins | sample DSLFC04101__metabat2_high_PE_006 | metagenome-assembled genome bin DSLFC04101
ACCGACATGGAAATCAAGTGTGCACGTTTTCCGATATGCGCAACTATGGATGGGTGGATTTATTCAAGGGACACTATCTGGTGGCGCGCAATGGAGGATGTACCTTCAAGGTGTACGATTTGCAGCAAAAAATGTGTGTGAAAACTTATCAGGTGTTTGGAAGACAGTATTCACCTTATGGGCGGCCCGTTTTGGATAAAAAAGCTCTTATCGTATATGAAGCATTTTTTGCCGGAGCGCATTTTGAAACAAAAAAATTGCCTGTTTGAATGTGGAGACAGGGGAATGCCGGTATATCGATTTTCCATATGATGGGACGCAAGGAATGGATGGACGGATCAACGCGGAAGGGGACTACTGCTTTATACATGTCCGGCTGGATAATGGACGCCCGTATGTGGAAATTGGATACTTAAAAGACGGAGTGCTAACATTCAGAGGCTTTCACAATCGGCTATATGGGGGCGTGACTTTTTGGACAGACGATTTTTTGATCTTCCATAACAACGAATTGCTTTGGCTAAATACCGAAAAAAGAGTGAAGCTTAATGTTTCGCCGCAAAGTGAAAGAGATATTACTTCCGGTATCTATTTCGAAGAAACAGGAAAATTGCTTTCGGCTTATCCAAACTGTGTCTGCCTGATGGACATTGGCAGAAATGAATGCGAATTCTTTTATCCGGAGGAATATGTTTCCGATGTCAAAATCATAGGAGACGATCTGTATATTGGAACATGGGTGAAAACGGTTATTATTCGGAACTTCTGGAATGAAGTGGTACAGGGAGCCGGGCTGTAAAAGCGCAACGAGCGAGTCCGCAGGAAGGAAAAAGCCTTGCTTGACAAACCCGAATAAGCAGATATAATGAATCTGGATGTTCTTGCAGGGAGAAGAAGTTTGTGTGATTTTGCATCTTTGCGCGGTTAAACGGTTTCCGTGCGCGGCCATGTGTTTCTACAAAATCCATCTTTGAGCCGCCGGGCGTCCGGAGCAGCCGATGACAGAAAATACTTATACGGATCGATTAAAAGGAGTTTTTGCCATGCGCAGTCCATATCTGAAACAACAGGGAAGCACAAAAGTTTTGATGGTTGACGACAGCCCCTTCGTCATGCTGGCGGGGGAGCTGCACAATTCGAATTCGTCCACACCGGAAGCCATGGAGGCGAGCTGCCGGAAAGCCGTGGAGCTCGGCATGAACAGCGTCATCGCCACCCTCAGCTGGGAGCTGATCGAGCCCGAGGAGGGCTGCTTTGACTTTTCCACGGTGGATATGGTCATCGACATCGCCAGAAAGCACGGCTTGAAGCTGGAGCTCATCTGGTTCGGCTCCTGGAAAAACGCCCAGTGCGCCTATGCTCCGGCGTGGGTGAAAAAGGATTTGAACCGTTTCCCGCGGGCGGAAATGCAGAAGGGAAAGCGCAGCGGCAGAATGGAGATTCTGGGCGCGGTGAACTACACGACGCTTTCGTACCTCAGCGAGGAAGCGTGCAAAGCCGACGCCAGAGCTTTCCATGCGGTGATGGCGCATATCCGGGAGATCGACAGTCGGGAAAACACCGTGCTGATGATGCAGGTGGAAAACGAAACCGGCGTGCTCACGGCCGCCCGGGAACACGCCGACTTGGCAGACCGGCTGTTTTATGGGCCTGCCCCCGCGGAGCTGGTGCAGTACCTGAAAGCCCATACGGAGAATATGGCTGACGAGGTGCGCGCCGCTGTGGAGGAAGGCGCAGACGCCGGCACGTGGGAAGAATGCTTTGGCTCCGTAGCGGAGGAGCTTTTCAGCGCGTACTACGTTTCGTCCTATGTCAACCGGGTTGCTGCGGCGGGTAAGGAAGCGTACGACATCCCGATGACCGCCAACTGCTGGCTGGAGCAGGGCAAGGCCGGCGAGTACCCGAGCGGCGGCCCCATCGCCCGGGTGATGGAGGTCTGGCAGTTTGCCGCGCCGTCCATTGACATTCTGGCCCCGGATATCTACACGCCCGCGTTCTGCGCGGTGTGCGAATCGTACACAAAGAACGGCAACCCGCTTTTCATCCCGGAGACCGCTACCCACGCATACGCCGGCGTGCGCCAGCTCTACGCGGTGGGCCGCCACCACGCCATCTGTTACGCGCCTTTTGGCTTTGAGGATATCGGCAAGCCGTTTCTTGGCATGTCCGGCGTTGGAATGGACCTGACCGACCCGGCCCTGCGCACGCGGCAGGATGCGGAGGAATACCGGCAGATCACCACGGCGCTGCGCTCCATGCTGCACAAGATCACCCCGAAGCTCGGCACCGACGATTTGCAGGCGGTTTCCAGCGAACAGGGCCGGGAGCAGAAGCTCGTGATGGGCGACTTCGGCTTTACGGTCAGAATGGGCGTCGACGAAAAGGAAAAGGCGCCCGGCGGCGCGCTCGTCGTGAAGGAATCGGAAGACACGTTCTGGCTGCTCTGCGTGAACTGCTCGCCGATGCCGTTTTCCAGCGACCCGCAAAAGCCTTACTGGGACTATCTTTCCGTGGAGGAAGGCTGCTTCGAGCCCGACGGCGCCTGGCACACGACGCTCCGCCGCAACGGCGACGAAATCGCCGTCATGCGCTTTGCAGAGCCGACGATTCTGCGCGTGGAGCTGTTTGCCTACGGGGATTGACCGCTTCGGTCTTGCGCCGACAGAATTATAAAAGCATAGCCGGCAGGCGGGAAGGGGGAGATCCCTTTCCGGTCCGCCGGCTTTTCGTATGGCAGTCCCGGATGCCGGTCTGCCCGCGGAAGGCGGCGGCGCGGGCCGCCCCGTCCGGAAACATTTGGCCTGTTGAAAAACGAAAATTCGATTAAAGTTTTTGCCGATTTGTGTTATACTGTTTTTGACAGCGCAGACCCATTGAACCGACAATAAAAAAGGAGAAAATACAATGGTTTTATATTTTTCCGGAACCGGAAACAGCGCATATGCGGCGAAGAGAATCAGCAGGGAGACGGAGGACAGGTGCATCAGTCTTTTTGAGAAGATCAGGCGCAGTGATTTTTCGGCGATGCATGCGGAACGCCCCTGGGTGATCGTGGCGCCGACCTATGCATGGCGGATTCCGCGCGTCGTGCAAAACTGGATCGAGCGCACGGCGCTTAACGGGAGCAGAGACGTCTACTTCGTCCTGACCTGCGGGGAGAATATATGCGGCGCGGGGGAGTACCTGAAAAAGCTGTGCGCAAAAAAGAAAATGAATTATATGGGCTGCCGGGAGATCGTGATGCCGGAAAATTACATCGCGATGTTCACGACGCCGGATGCGGCGCAGGCAGCGAAGATCCTCGAGCGGGCGGAGCACGTGATCGACCGGACGGCGCTCTATATTAAGAACGGGGAAAAATTCCCGTCGGTGAGCGTTTCCCTGATGGACCGGGTGTACAGCGGCGTCATCAACGATTTGTTTTACCCCACATGCGTCCATGCGAGAAAATTCTACGTGACCGACAGCTGCATTTCCTGCGGAAAATGCGCGGCCGTCTGCCCGCTCGGCAATGTGCGCATCGAGCAGGGGAAGCCGGTGTGGGGGAAAAACTGCACGCACTGTATGGCGTGCATCTGCCGCTGTCCGAAAGAAGCGATCGAGTACGGAAAGCACAGCCGGGGCCTGGCGCGGTATACCTGTCAGAAGGATATCTGAGATCGGCTTCCGGAAAAGGCTGAAGCCTTTCCGCACGTCCGGCCGCGCGATTTGCATTGCGCGGAATACCGCGAAATTTCCACTTGTCTGCGGTGCGGCCGCCTGCTATAATACAGAGGACATATCCCGTAGGAGGTTTTTTACCGTGAATATGAAAGAATGGTTTAAGGAAGCGCAGTACGGCATGATGGTGCACTGGGGGCTGTATTCGCTGCTGGCGGGCGAATGGCGGGACCACTTCAGCGGCCCTTACGCCGAGTGGATTCAGGCGAATCTCGCGATCCCGAACGCCGACTATGAGCAGCTTGCCAAAGCGTTCAACCCGGTCTATTTTGATGCGGACGCGTGGGTGCGTCTCGCGCGGGACTGCGGGATGCGCTATTTTGTGGTCACGAGCAAGCACCACGACGGTTTCGCGATGTTCCATTCCAAGGTGGACCGCTACAACGTCGTCGACGCCACGCCGTTCGGCCGCGATGTGATCGCAGAGCTCGGGGAAGCCTGCTATAAATACGGCCTGAAAATGGGCATGTACTATTCGCAGGATCTGGACTGGCACGAGGAGCACGGCGGCGGTTATTTGTCCGACCCGTCCACGGCCCAGGGCGTGACGTGGGAAAACAGCTGGGACTTCCCGAACAAGGAAAAAAAGAACTTCGACATCTGCTTTGAGAACAAAATCTACCCGCAGGTTGAGGAGATCCTCCGGAACTACGGCGAGCTTTGCCTGATCTGGTTCGACATGCCCATGACGCTGCGCGAGGAGCAGAGCCGGAAGCTGTACGACGCCGTGAAGCGGTATCAGCCCGATTGTCTGATCAATTCCAGACTCGGCAACGGCACGTACGATTACGTCTCGCTCGGCGACAACGAGATTCCGTCGGAAGTGCCGAGCGACGCTTCGCTCGACAACGTGTCGATGAACGAGATCGACGGCTTCAAGCCCTCGCCCTACGGGCTGTACGAAACGGCGGCCACGATGAACCACTCGTGGGGATACTGCGCGTGGGATCAGGACTGGAAAAGCGCGGAAACCATCGCGGCGAACCGGGAAAAGCTGCGCCGCCTCGGCATCAACTATCTGCTGAATGTCGGCCCCGACGGGCTCGGGCGCATCCCGCTGCAGTGCAGGCAGATCCTGACCCGCGCGGCCGAGCTGTTCCGGGCATAAAGGCCGGGCGCGTGTAAGTGTGGCGTGACGGACCGCTGAGAGAATGACTTTTGCGATAATTTGAGCACACATATCCGCACAAAAAAGCAGCGCCTTTACCGGCTGGTAAAGGCGCTGCTTTTCATAAAGAAACGCTTACAGGTAATATTCCATCGGATAGGTCAGATAGCTATGAGGCTCGAGCTGGTCGCAGGTGACGTAACCGGCAGGCGCGTTGAAAAGGCTGGGGATCCGGTTGACGATCGTCGCGCAGGTGTGCTCGACCGTGGCCGGCTTCACAACATGGAACTCCGTGTTTGGCTCGCCGGTGATCCACCAGTCGCACATGTCGCCGTCGTCCGGGCCGTACACCTTGCCGATGGTCTCCTCCTCGATCGTGATGCCCTGCATGGTCTCGATGGTGACCACCGCGGACATGCCGATGCAGTTGCCGGCCGGGATGGTTTTGCCCAGCGTTGCGCTGTACACGTCGTGGTCCACGATGCAGGGCACATGCTTCTGTGTGATGGACCGGATCGTCAGTCCCAGCTTGCTGCAGATGGCCTCGCTGGCGTTCCACGCGTAGGAGGGCTCAAATTCCGCGGGGTGGGCGATCTTCTGCTCAAATTCCTCGGGCGTCAGGCCGCAGCCGTGGGCGTTGGCCAGAGCAAGGCCGTAGTCCTCCACGTTGTAGCTGTAGGCGCCCTTGATCTTCTCGATTTTGTTGCAGCCGCTGGCCACCGTGGCGACCATGTTGATCCAGAAAATATCCTGCATGCCGGAGCCGGTGATCGTGCAGTTGTTTTCTCTGGCCAGAGCGTCCAGACGGTTGATCTGCGCTGCCGAAGTCGTCCACGGATAGATGGCTTCCTCGCAGGTCGTGATCACGTTGATGCCGCGGGAGACGCATTTTTCCACATGGTCGTAGATGTCCCCGATGAAGCTGAACAGGGTGACGATGGCCACGTCCGCATTGCACGAATCCAGAACGCTGTCGGCGTCGTCGGAAATGATGACGCCTGTTTTCAGGCCCAGCCCGGCGTAGTCGCCCACATCCATGCCGACGACCTGCGGGTTCACGTCGATGGCGCCTACGATCTGGGCGCCGTGCTCGTACAGATAGCGCAGGGTGTACTTCGCCATTTTGCCGCATCCATACTGCACAACCTTGATTTTTTCCATATCAGTTCCTCCTTCACAGCATGTGTTGTTGCAGAACACAAAAGATGCTCTCTTTCTATTCTGCCTCGTCTGTCTTCAGTTTAAACCCTCATGCGGAGGAAGAGTCAAGAGGGAATGTGAAATTTTTGGCAATTTCTCTTTATTTCTGAAAAGTGACCGGCACCTGCAGCCGGAGGAACATGCTGCGCGGGTCGTTGTCGAACACATTGAAGCCCGTCATGACCTCGCAGATATAGTCGCCGGCCACGTGGTAGCCCATGTCCGCGCAATGGCTTCGGAGGAGACGCGCGCAGCGCACCTCGTCGTCGTAGTTGTCGAGGTAGATGCAGGCGTACATGCCGCTCTCGACCACCTGCAGGGCCGAGAGGTCGCCCTGGTCCCGCGTGCTGGCGAAAATGAAGATCCGGTCCGCCGTAAAGCGGTCCGCGAGGAAGTCCTCCCGGAGGATGGAGGTGCCGATGTTGTAGGAGTGGATCTGCTGGAACCCCTTTTCCTCCAGCTTCAGCCGCAGCGCGCGCAGGCTCTGCTCGTAGCTGTGCACGTCGTCCTGATAAAAGTTGTACGCGCAGGGGATGCCCCAGGCGAAGCGCCGGTCGATATACTCCAAAGAGAGCGTGCCGGTCGCCGGAGACTTGCGGTACCGCTCGATGGACAGGATCGCCCGCTCCACCGCGTCGTGCTGGGCCTTGAGCTGACGCATCTGCTCGTGGATCTGCTCGTTTTTCTGCGAAAGCAGCTCCTCGATCAGGGAGATGTCCTCCTTTTGCAGCACCTGCGCGATCTGGGCCAGGCTCATGCCGAGCTCTTTCATGTAGGCGATCATATCCAGCCGGGCGTTCTGGTCGATGTCGTAATACCGGTATCCCGTTTCCGGATCGACGTACCGGGGCTTGAGCAGGCCCTTTTCGTCGTAAAGGCGCAGGGTGGGGACGGAGACCCGGTTCATTGCAGCCATCTTGCCGATGGGAATCAGATTGTCCTTCATAAGATCCCTCCTGAGACTCTAATCTTAATGGAGAGTTTAACGCCGTTTTCTGTAAAAAGCAAGGGCTTTCGGAAAGAAATTTGCGGCGAATGCCTGTGGGCCGATGCATGCGGTTGAGCGCGGCCCGTCCTGGACCGACGGAAAACGACAAAGGATTGCGCGAGCGGGCTGGACCGGCTGCGGACACGATGAACGAAGCGGCGCTTCTGCTGCGCACCTACTGCACGGACGCCGGCCTGACGCCGCTGGCCTCGGAGTGGTGGCACTTCAATGACTTCGACGCGGCCGAAACGGCGAACCAGACGGTCAACGACGGAAATTATTATCTGAATACGGTTCGAAGCAGCGCGCCCGAAAAGGCGTAAAGCGGTCTTCACGGCCACGGGCCGGACGGGGAAGACGTGCAGATCGGCACAGAGACAAAAAAGCGGGCATTGCCAAACTCGGTAATGTCCGCTTTTCGCGTATAGAGACGGGGATTATTCTGCGTATACGCTGCGCAGCAGCTCGATTTCCGCCTTGTAGCCGGGCAGCTCGTTCGGCGTTTCCAGATAAAAGGGCAGGCTGCGCAGCACCGGGTGGTTGACGATGCGCGTAAAGGCCTCCAGCCCGATCTTTCCCTCGCCGATTTTGGCGTGGCGGTCCTTATGGCTGGAAAGGCCGAACATGCTGTCGTTGATGTGGATCGCCCGCAGCCGGTCCAGCCCGATCACGCGGTCGAATTCCGCGAGCACGCCGTCCAGATCGTTCACGATGTCGTATCCCGCGTCAAAGACGTGGCAGGTGTCCAGGCAGACGCCCATGTGCGATGAAAGGGCGACGCGGTCCAGAATCTCGCGCAGCTCCTCAAAGCGGGAGCCGACCTCGCTGCCCTTGCCGGCCATCGTTTCGAGCAGCACGGTCGTCGTCTGCTCCGGCAGCAGAATCTGGTTCAGCGTGTCGGCGATCTGCGCGATACCGGTCTCCGCGCCCTGCCCGACATGGCTGCCGGGGTGAAAATTGTAGAGGTTGTGCGGCGTCGCCTCGAGGCGCTGCAGGTCGTCCCGCATGGTTTCCAGCGCAAAGGTGCGCGTCTCCGCGCTGGCCGAGCACGGGTTGATCGTGTACGGCGCGTGGGCGAGCAGCACGGCAAAGCGGTTTTCCGCGGCAAGGTCGTTCAGCTTCCGGGCGTCCTCGGGGTCGAGCGGCTTTGCGCGGCTGCCGCGGGGGTTCCGCGTGAAGAACTGAAATGTGTCGGCGCCGATTGAGAGCGCGGTTTTGCCCATGGCGTAGTAGCCCTTTGCGGCGGAGAGATGACATCCGATATGCAGCATAGCTTAATCCTTTCGGTTCCAGTTTTTGAAAATTTCCTTTGTGGAGCGGACCATTTCCTTTGCGAATGCGGAAACGTATTTCCGGTTGTAGAGCGCTTTCGTGCGGTCGTTCGGCATCATGCCGAGCAGCTCCTCCTCGGTCAGCTCGCGGTATCGGTTTTCGAAAACGACGCAGCGCTTCGGGAAGCGCGTGGTCTGCGGCCGTTCGCGCTGCTGTGCGGTCGGATAGCCGAACACAAGCATGCAGACCGGCGCGGTCTGCGGCGGCAGGCCGAGCAGCGCCCGGTGCGTCTCGAAGTTTTCGATGATGTCGCCGATGTAGCACGAGCCGACGCCGAAGCTCTCCGCGGCCGTACAGGCGGCGTGCGCGGCGATCACCGCGTCGTTTGTCGCGAGGATCAGGTCGCTCAGCTGCGGGGGCGGCACGTCGCCCGCGTCGCAGCCGGCGAGCTTGAATTTCCGGTACCAGCGGTGGTAATCCGCGCAGAAAATCAGCACCATTTTGGCCGAGGCGATGAACGGCTGGTCGTCGCAGGTGACGGCCAGCTTGTCCTTGACCGCCTGGTCGGTGATGTCGAGTATCGAATACAGCATCATGTTGCCCGCGGTCGGCGCGCGCATCGCGGCGTTGAGGATGGCTTCCCGGATTTCGGCCGGGATCTCCCGGTCCTCAAAAACGCGCACGGATTTGCGCGCGTTGAGCAGGCGGATGGTTTCATTCATGGCAGGCGCAGCCCCCTTCTGCAGTTTTCTTTCAGTCTACCACAAAGGCCGTGAAAAGTAAATTGCGTTTTACAGGCTTTGTGTTGACAAAAATAACAGCCGCGTTATAATAATATCAAAAGGACATTGAGGGGGAAGGCAGTATGGAGCTGTATCAGGTTACAGGCAGACTGCATAAGCTGGAACTCGTGCGCATGCTGGCGCAAAGGAATGAGATCTGTAAGGACGGGCTGTATGCGGGGCAGATGCCCGTGCTCAACTATCTTGCGGAGCACCCGGGCTGCACGCAAGTGGAAATGGCGGATTTCCTGCAGGTGAGCCCGGCGTCTATCGCGCTCTCCACAAAGCGGCTGCAAAAAGCCGGCTATTTGACGAAGGAGGTCGACGAGGACAACCTGCGCTGCAAGCGGCTGTACCTTTCTGCGCAGGGCGCGCAGGTGCGCGAGCTCTGCCGGGAAAAGATGGACCTTCTCGACCGGAAGGCGTTCGAGGGCTTTTCGGAGGAGGAGCTGTGCACGCTGGTGCAGCTGATCGACCGCATCACGATCAACCTGACCGGCGAGGCGGAGAACGTCGTCAACGGCGAGACCTTCGGCACGCTCCACCGGCAGCTTGAGAGCATGGCGTGCGGGGGAAAGGACGATTGAGCCGCAAACCCGATGCCTTTTATCACAGCGCTTTATAAAAATATCAAATACAAGGGTGTGTTCTTTCACTATAATTAGGGTGCATCCATATCGAGGAAACATGCAATGCCGATGAACCGCGCAAAATTTCACTTTGACAATACCTACGCCAGCATGGACATGCTGTACGGGCCGTATATCCTCTACCAGATCGGCGACCTCAGCTGCGAGCCGGGCTATCAGACGTTCGAGCACGAGCAGTCGGTCTATGAGATCACTTATGTGCTTTCCGGAAGCGGCTCGTTTCACGTGGATTCGCACACGTACGGCATGGAGAAAGGCGATCTGCTCATCACGCGCAAGGGGGAGATGCACAACATCGTCTCCTCGGAGAGCGACCCGCTGCGGTATTTTTATCTCGGCTTCGACTTTTCCGAGCCGGTGCGCAGCGAGCACGTCTTTCAGCTCAAGCGCTTTTTCGACCAGAGCGGCGAGGTCAAGGTCTCGAACAGCCGCGGCGTGCAGGAGCCGTTTATGAAGATCCTCTCCGAATTCATTTCGGACGACGTCCTTTCAAATCTTCTGATCGAGGCGTACATGCACGAGATCATCTGCGGCGTGTACCGGATTTTCAGCCGGCGCTACTACAGAAGCTACCTTCTCAGCGGCAGCAACAACGCCGACGAAAAGCTGGTTTACGACGTGATCAATTACATCGACGTCAACCTCGAATCGATGGAAAATCTGAGCGCGCTCAGCAGCGCGTTCGGGTACAGCTACACCCACATCGCGCAGAAGTTTTCTGCGCTGACCGGGGAAAGCCTCAAGGCCTACCACACGAAGCGGCGGTTTGAAAAGGCGAATGAATATCTACGCGAGGGCTATTCGGTCACCAAGGTCGCCGAGCTGATGGGTTTCAAGTCTATTCACGCGTTCAGCCGTGCCTACAAAAAGTATGTGGGCATCGCGCCGCGAGAATATAAAAAACGGGAGGAGCAGAGCCGCAAGGCGTCGGGCTCGCCCACGGAAAACAGCTAGAGGAGTTATTATCATGAAAGTTGCCGTCATCGGATGCGGTACGATCGCAAATGCAGCGCACATCCCATCCTACATGAACAACCCGGAAGCGGAAATCAAGTATTTCTGCGACATCATCCCCGAGCGCGCAGAAGCCGCCGTGGAGAAGTACGGCTGCGGCAAGGCCGTCGTCGATTACCACGACGTGCTCGCCGACCCGGAAGTGGAAGCGGTCTCGGTCTGCACGCCGAACAACGTGCACCCGACGATCACGATCGACGCGCTGCGCGCGGGCAAGAACGTCCTGTGCGAGAAGCCGGCTGCGAGAACGTACAAGGAAGCGCTCGAGATGCAGAAGGTGCAGCATGAGACGGGCAAGGTGCTCAACATCGGCGTTGTCAACCGCTTCAACGACAGCGTCAACCTGATCAAGAAGTACATCGACGACGGCAAGCTCGGCGACGTCTACCACGTCTACGCGAGCTTCCGCGCACACCGCTCGATCCCGGGCCTCGGCGGCGCCTTCACGACGAAGGAGATCGCCGGCGGCGGCGCGCTGATCGACTGGGGCGTCCACTACCTCGACATCGTCATGTACTGCTGCGGCGACCCGAAGGTCAAAACCGTCACGGGCGAAGTGTTCAGCAAGCTCGGCGTCGACATGAAGGGCTACGCCTACAAGGACATGTGGGCAGGCCCGCCGAAGTACGACGGCGTTTACGACGTCGACGATTCCGTTGTCGGCATGATCCGCACGGACGGCCCGGTCATCTCCCTGCACGGCGCATGGGCGCAGAACATCGGCGTCGCGGAGCAGTACATCGACTTCATCGGCGACAAGGCCGGCATCCGCCTGCAGTACGGCAAGGACTTCACGGTTTACACCGCGGAGCACGGCGCGCTCGTCGAGTATAAGCCGGAGTTCAAGATGCGCGACCATTTCCAGAATGAGATCGACGCGTTCATCAACTGCATCAAGACCGGCGAAAAGCTGCCGTCGCACATCGACACGGTCATTATCACCGCGCAGATGATGCAGGCGATCTACGATTCCTCCGCACAGCACAGGGAGATCGTCCTCGGCGAATAAGCCGCGGCAGACCATCTCAAATTTCAAGGAAAGGACTGTTTTCTATGTATCCTTTTTCCATCGGTGTTCTGATGGACGGCTTCCGCACCGATACGCTGACCGCGCTCGATAAGGCGGCGGCTGTCGGCGCAAAGGGCATTCAGGTTTATGCGACGAAGGGCGAGCTTTCGCCGGAGAACATGAATGCCGAGGCGCGCCGCGAGTTTCTGAAGCGCGTCAAGGACCACGGCCTCGTGATTTCCGCGCTCTGCGGCGACCTCGGCCACGGCTTCAACGACCCGGCGCTGAATCCGGATCTGATCGAGCGCTCGAAGCGCATTGTCGATCTCGCGAAGGATCTGGAGACCGACGTGATCACGACGCACATCGGCGTTGTGCCGGCCGACCCGACGCACCCGCGCTATGCGATCATGCAGGACGCCTGCGGCAAGCTGGCCGCCTATGCAGACTCGATGCAGGCGCATTTTGCGGTGGAGACCGGCCCGGAAGTCGCAGCGACGCTCAAGGGTTTCCTCGACGGCCTGCATTCGAAGGGCGTTTCCGTCAACCTCGACCCGGCCAACTTCGTCATGGTCACGGGCGACGACCCGGTGCAGGCGGTCTACACGCTGAAGGATTATATCGTCCACACGCACGCAAAGGACGGCAAGCGCCTCCACTATGTCGATCCGGAAATCCTCTACGGCATGGAAGAATCCGACATGCTGCAGGACCCCTCGTTCATCGAGCTGCCGCTCGGCGAGGGCGACGTCGATTTCCCGGCGTACCTCAAGGCGCTGAACGACATCGGCTATAAGGGCTTCCTGACGATCGAGCGCGAAGTCGGCGAAGATCCGGAAGGCGATATCCGCAAGGCGGTGGATTTCCTCCGCGCGCATATCTGATCGGTTTTTAACAGTAGAGAAGGACGGTGGACGCCGTCCTTCTTTTGTCTCAATCAAGGGGGAACGAAAATGAAGGAACGCGAAGTCTGGGATGCAGTCGATGCCGAAGGTCGGAAGCTGGGCTTCGATTTGTACCGCGACGCGTGGGACACGCCGCGCCGCCCGGCGGGCGCGTATCACGAGGTCGTGGAGATCATCGTTTTCACAAAGCAGCGCGAGGTGCTCGTCACGCAGCGCGACCCGCACAAGAAATTCGGGCGCAAGTGGGAGGTCACCGGCGGCTCCGTGCTGAAAGGGGAGACGTGCCTTGCGGGCGCGGCGCGCGAATTGCGCGAGGAAACGGGTATCGCGGTCTCCGAAGCGGCGCTGACGCTGATCGACCGGCAGGTCCGCACGGACCCGCCGTGCATCTATTACGTCTACGCCGTGACTGTGCCGGACAAAAACGTACCGATCACGCTGCAGCCCGGCGAGACCGTCGACAGCAAGTTCATCCCGTTCGAAGCGTTTCTGCAGGCGGCGCACAGCGAAGAATACGTGCTCTGGTGCGTCGAGTCGTGCGAAATGCAGCTTCGCGGTTACGCGGATGCAATCAGATGACGGCGCGAAAAAAACTTATGCATTTTCCCGTTTCCTGTTGAATTCCGCCGGCCGCTGTGCTAGAATCTCAACGGTTAAAATATAACGGGTGCATACCCGAAAAACGGGAGCGTAGCGGCAATGAAGAACCCAGTAAAGCAGATCGGCCAGGCGGAAATCAAGAATTTTCTTCTGATTACACTCGGCACGGTCCTCACGGCGGTCGGCATCTATTTTTTCAAGTTTCCGAACAACTTCTCCACCGGCGGCGTCAGCGGTATTTCCATCCTGCTCGGCAAGCTCGTGCCGTTCCTTTCGCCGGCGGTTTCGATGTGGGTGATCAACCTGATCCTGCTTTTGATCGGCTTCCTGTTTTTCGGGCGCGGCTTCGGCCTGATGACGGCGTACTGCAGCATGCTGTATTCCTTCCTGACCTGGCTTTTTGAAGTGATCTACCCGATGACGGCGCCGTTTACAGACCAGCCGTTTCTGGAGCTCTGCTTCGCGATGATGCTCCCGGCAGTGGGCTCTGCGATCCTGTTCAACTGCAACGCCTCCACCGGCGGAACAGACATCGTCGCCATGATCCTCAAAAAGTATACGAGCCTCGACATCGGCAAGGCGCTGCTGGTCAGCGATGCGCTGATCGCCTTTTCCGCCTGCTTCGTCTTCGATATCCGCACTGGCCTGTTTTCTTTGCTCGGCCTGATCATCAAGGCGTTTGTCGTGGATTCCGTGATCGAGAGCATCAACCTGTGCAAATACTTTTCGATCGTCACCTCCTGCCCTGATGCAATCTGCGATTACATCATCCGGGAGATGAACCGGAGCTCCACCGTGATCGATGCGATCGGCGCCTATTCGCACGAAAACAGAAAGGTGATCCTCGTGGCCTGCCGCCGCAGCGAAGCGGTCAGACTGCGCCAGTACATCAAAACGGTCGACCCGAAAGCGTTCATGTTTATCACGAACACGAGCGAAATCATCGGCAAAGGCTTTCGGACGGTATGAATTCCGAACAGTATAAATCCATATAAAGAAGAAAAGGGCTTCCGGCGGAAGCTCTTTTTTTGAAAAAATTTTTTATTTAAGTATTGACTTAATCAAAAAGACGGCTATAATTAAGTATAGACTTAATCAAAAGGCGGTGTGGAAATGGCAGGAAACAGTGCGGCGTTCAAGGCGCTGGCGGACGAAAACCGCATGCTGATTCTGCGGCTTCTGCTGCGGCGCAACTGCTGCGTCCGCGCGCTGTCGCGGCAGCTCGACATATCGGAAGCGGCGGTGTCGCAGCATCTGAAGGTGCTGCGCGAAGCCGGGCTGATCCTCGGCGAAAAATCCGGCTATTTCACGCACTACACGGTCAACCGTTCCGCGCTTCAGGTGCTCGCCGACGCGCTCTCCGCGATGGCGCGCGCGGCCGAATGCGTACCCTGCACGCCGCTGCACGGCGGGTGCTCGGCGGCGGAATTCGAAAAATGCCGCAACGCGGCGAAGGCGATGCAGCCCGCGGGCGAAAACGGTCAAATCAATTGGAAAGGAAACAGAGATATGAAAATTGCAGTCACTTACCAGAACGGACAGATCTTCCAGCACTTCGGCCATTGCGAGGCATTCAAGTTCTACACCGTGGAAAACAACGCGGTCGTGTCGAGCGAGGTCATCAGCGCGGTCGGCAGCGGCCACGGCGCGCTTGCAGGCTTTTTGAAGACGCACGGTGCGGACACGCTGATCTGCGGCGGCATCGGCGGCGGCGCGCGCACGGCGCTGGCCGAGGCGGGCATCGAGCTGTTCCCGGGCGCTTCCGGCAGCGCGGATGCGGC
>DSLFC04101__coassemble_1152_pt1 | contig 14216 bp, 15 predicted proteins | sample DSLFC04101__metabat2_high_PE_006 | metagenome-assembled genome bin DSLFC04101
AAAATTATACCATAAAGCATGCGGGGCTGTAAAGGAAAAGCTGTACAAACTCCCTGTTGAAAATCCTGCCGGATTGTGGTATGCTTACTGGCATAACCCAAACGGCAGCCGGTCGACGTACCGCCGCGAGCCGGTGCGGATGACCGCAAAAGCCGGGAAACCCCCGGCGGCTTGCGCACCGGGGAAAACGGACGGAGAGCGGCTGCAACATAGTCAATATAGATTCTTTCTCAACGCGCAAACGCGCAGTCAACGGGCCCGGCAAGCAAAAATCCCCGCCGGATACCCAACAGAAAGGATTGAACCCCAATGGAGGAAAACACAGCAAAGCAAGAGAGCAAAATCAAAAAGTATCTGCACCGGTATTTCATCGACGCCATGAGCGCCATGGCGCAGGGGCTTTTCGCCTCGCTGCTGATCGGCACAATCATCTCGACGCTCGGCACGCAGCTCGGCATCCCGGTGCTCGATGAAATCGGCGGCTACGCGAAGTCCGCGGCCGGCCCCGCGATGGCGGTCGCCATCGGCTACGCGCTGCAGGCCCCGCCGCTCGTCCTGTTCTCCCTCGTCGCGGTCGGCGGCGCGGCGAACACGCTCGGCGGCGCGGGCGGCCCGCTGGCCGTCCTCGTGCTCGCGATCGTCGCCGCGGAGCTCGGCCGGCTCGTCAGCCGCAGAACGAAGATCGACATCATCGTGACGCCGCTCGTCACGATCTTCTCCGGCTGCGGCCTCGCCTATCTCATCGCGCCCTATATCGGCGCGGCGGCCTCGAGCGTCGGCAGCCTGATCATGTGGGCGACGGAGCTGCAGCCGTTCCTGATGGGCATCATCGTCTCCGTCGTCGTCGGCGTTGCGCTGACACTGCCGATCAGCAGCGCGGCCATCTGCGCGGCGCTCGGCCTGACCGGCCTTGCGGGCGGCGCGGCGGTTGCCGGCTGCTGCGCGCAGATGATCGGCTTCGCGGTCATCAGCTTCCGCGAAAACGGCTGGGGCGGCTTCTTCGCCCAGGGCATCGGCACCTCGATGCTGCAGGTGCCGAACATCATCAAGAACCCGCGCATCTGGATCGCCCCGACGCTGGCCTCCGCCATTACCGGGCCGATCGCCACCTGCGTTTTCGGCCTGCAGATGAACGGCGACGCCATCGCCAGCGGCATGGGCACCTGCGGCTTTGTCGGCCAGATCGGCGTCTATACGGGCTGGCTTGCGGATATCGCCGCCGGCGCCAAAACGGCGATCACGGCGACGGACTGGGTCGGCCTTGTGCTGATCTGCTTCATCCTGCCCGCCCTGCTCTCTCTGGTCTTTGACCTTGTGCTCCGCAAGCTCAACTGGGTCAAGCCGGGCGACATGAAGCTCGACATCTGAACCCCGCACCCGAAGGCTTCAAAGTCTTCGGGTGTTTTTTTGTCCGCCCCCCTTGCTTTTCGCCGCGCCGTGTACTATGATGGTGCGTAGTAAGAACCGGGAGGAATCAACTATGGAATTTACGTACCTCGGCACCGCGGCCGCCGAAGGCTGGCCGGCCGTCTTCTGCCGCTGCAAGTACTGCCTGGAGGCGCAGCGCCTCGGCGGCAAAAACATCCGCACGCGCTCGCAGGCCATCATCAACGACGACCTGCTGATCGACCTGCCGCCGGACACCTACCTGCACAAGCTCGCGCACAACCTCGACCTGACGCGCGTGAAATACCTGCTGCTCACGCACTGCCACATGGACCACTTCTACCCGCAGGAGCTCACCGTGCGCGGCTCCTGCTACAGCGTCGACATGGTCAGCCCCGACCTCGAGATCTACTGCGCGGAGGAGTCCTTCGCGCTGTTCAACCGCTGCACCGGCTGGGAGATCGACAGGGAGAGCCTCAGCCACCTGCACTTCCACATCCTGAAGGCCTTCGAGCCCGTGCAGGCCGGGCCGTATACGATCACGCCCCTGCCCGCGAACCACATGGACATGCGCCACGAGCCGTTCATCTACCACATCACGGACGAGGCGGATGTCTCCGTCTTCTACCTGCACGACAGCGGCTACTATTCGCCCGCCGTCTGGGACTACTTTAAGACGCAGAAAAAGAGCGCCGACCTCATCAGCTTCGATACGACCTGCGGCGAGGAGGACACGCACGGCAAGGGCTCGCACATGGGCTTCCCCGACGTGGTGCGCGTGCGCAACGAGATGCGCGAGATCGGCCTCGTCGACGCGCACACGCGCTGCGTTTTGAACCACTTCTCGCACAACGGCCACCTGCTCCACCACGAGCTGGAAGCGCTGGCCGGGCCGGAGCAGCTGGAGGTCTCCTTCGACGGCAAAAAGCTGCAGCTCTGAGCGCCGCCGCTTATCCCCCACATGGCCGGGATTTTCTGAATAAAGATTACAGCAAAACACGGCGCTTTGTGCGGGCGGGCCCTGACGCGCCCGGTAAGCTATATGCAAAATACACTTATTTCTCACATTTAAACGCCAAATATTAAAATAAATGTACAAAAAAAGAAAGAGCAGCCTGCCGGCGCACAACCGGCTTCTGCTCTTTCTTCATGTTTCTTCGGTTTATTTTGTGTTGCGGCGGACCGCCTGCTCGATTTTCGGGAGCAGTTCTTCGCGGTCGGCGCCCTTCGTGTACTTGAACAGCGCCGCAACGATCTCGGGGATATCCTCCGCCGTGTAGTGCTCCGTTGTGGAGATCTGCTGCGCAAAATACTCGTTGCGGGTGATCATCGGCGCAAAACGGCGCGCATTCTTGCGGCCCGCACCGTTATTCATGAAAGCCGCGATAAACTGGTATTTCATCAGGTTGTTGATGATGACATGGAACGAATTCTTCGCAAAGAGCGGATCATCCGGATCGCGCAGCGCGATTTCCATGATCTCGGCACGGTTCAGCGGTCTCCCTGCCTCCCACAGCAGCTGCATCATTGCCAGTTCGGAATTTGTCAGCCGCACGTGCACTTTCTTGCTCTTCATACAACATCCTCCTTCAGTAATTTTGTTTGGCTTTCTACTATGAATATTCTTACAAATCCATTATTATTTATAGTATATTTTTATTTTTACAAATTGTCAAGATGTATAGAAGAGAAAATTAATAAAAATCGAGGAATTTCGACAACGCGTTTTTCGCGCGCCGCTTACTTCTCCTCCTCTTCCGTGAGGAAAAGCGCCTTGAAATACGGCAGGGACGCCACCCAGTCGCAGTATACGTGCCACTCGTCGAGCTTGTGGTGCCGCCGCGCAAAATACATGTTGACGAGGTTCTCGTACGTCATCGTGCAGGTGCGCATCTGGTTGTAGCTCGAGGGCAAAAGCTGGATCATGCTGTACCAGAGCGCCTTGTCCTTCGTCTCCAGGTAGCGCAGGCGCAGGTTCTCGAGCACGGCGATCGTCTGCTCCAGGCTTTCGCGCGCCTCGGGCAGCATGCGCTCACAGCTGAAATCCTCCGCCGAAAACGGCTTCGCGTGGATCTTGTGCATCGTGCTCGTCGAGTTCGCCGTTGTGCCGACCTTATACGTGTCGAACTCCTTCCACCAGTACAGCGGGGCGGTCAGATCGACCGAGACGAAAATCTGCCGGATGAATTTCCGGTGGTCGCTGCCGGCCGTGCACAACCGCTTCGCGAGGCCGAGGTCGTTCTCGCCGAAGACGAACGTGCCGTCCGGCTCGGTGTGGCTGTCCATGCGGTCCCAGCTGTTCATCGGGTTGCGCGCGCCGCGCATCGCATTTTCAAAATTCATGACATGGGTCCGTTCGATCTGAATCATAAAGCATTCCCCTCTCGGTTATTTGTGGTATTTCGTTCCCGCATTGATCGAAAACGCGCGGTACAGCTGCTCACAGAGCATGACGCGCGCGAGCTGGTGCGGGAAGGTCATCGGCGACATCGAAATGCGCTTGCCGCACGCCTTGACGGATTCGTGCAGGCCGTGCGAGGAGCCGATCACGAACGCAAGGCTGCTCGCGCCGCCCACGGCCGCCGACGCGATCTCCGATGCGAGCTTTTCCGAAGAGAGCATACGGCCCTCAATGCACAGCGCATACACCGCGCTGCGCCCGGCTGCGGCGCGGATCGCCCGGCCTTCCTCCTCGAGCGCGCGGTCGATCTCGGCCGCGTTCGGGTTCTGGGGCAAGCGCGCCTCATTCAGCTCGACGACCGAAAACCGGCAGAACGCAGAGAGGCGCTTCGCGTATTCCTCGACGGCCTCGCGCCAGTAGCGCTCCTTGAGCTTGCCGACACAGATGATTTTGACTTCCAGCATGGCGCACCTCAGAATTCCACCGCGTGCCCGTCGAGATTTTCGATCGGCGCGACGTCCAGTATGTAGCGGCTTTCGTCCTCGATGCCGGCCATCTGCATGCCGCAGACCGCCGTCTGCCGCGCGATGTCCGGCGTGTTGTTCTCCCGGCTCAGATGCGCGAGCATGAAGCGCTTCGTGCCGTTTTCATACAGCTCCGGCAGCAGCTCCGCGCAGGCGACGTTCGAAAGGTGCCCGCATTCGGAGAGGATCCGGCGCTTGAGCGAATACGGATAAGGTCCCGTGCGCAGCATGCCGACGTCGTGGTTCGACTCGATCACCGCGAGATCGATGCCCAGCAGGTTCTCTTCGATCTCGGGTGTGACCGAGCCGAGGTCGGTCGCCACGGCGATGGTCTTGCCGTCCGCAGTCCGGATGCGGAAGCCGAGGCTTTCCGCGCAGTCGTGCGGCGTGCGGAAAGCGCGCACGCGCATGCCGCCGAGCTCCAGCTCCCCCTCGATCGTATACGCCGGGAACGAGCCGTCGAGCACGCGCATGGATTCGAGCGCCGTCAGCGTACCGGCCGACGCAAAAACCGGGATATTGTATTTGGAGGCAAAAACGCGCAGGCCGCTCACGTGGTCGGAATGCTCGTGCGTTACGAGAATGCCGCAGACGGCCAGCGGGTCGATGCCGCAGCGCTTCAGAATGTTGACGGTCTGGCGCGCGCTGCGCCCCACATCGACCAGAAGGCCCGCCGTTTTCGAGCCGATAAAATAGCTGTTTCCCGTGCTTCCGCTGTACAGCGGCCAAAGCTCCGCCATCGATCCATCTCCCTTTTGACTGTTTCTCATAAAAAATGCCCTGACGAAGACCGCCGGGGCGAAGGGCTCCGCACAACCGCCGGAGCCGGGTTATCCGATTTTCGCGTTGCTGCTGTCCTGCGGGTCGACGCGCAGATACATGTCTGCGCCGAGCCCGACAAACTTCTCCACAATGTCCTCGTAGCCGCGCTGGATGTGCTCGATCTCTTCGATCTTCGTCGTCCCTCTGGCCGCGAGCGCCGCAATGATCATCGCCGCGCCTGCACGCAGGTCGACCGCGCGCACCGGCGCGCCCTTGAGATACTCGACGCCCTCGATGATCGCGCTCTTGCCCTCGACCGTGATCTGCGCGCCCATGCGCTTGAGCTCCTCGACATAGCGGAAGCGGTTCTCCCAGACGTTCTCGTTCAGGATGCTCGTGCCCTCCGCGAGCGAGAGCACCGCCGCGATCTGCGGCTGCATGTCGGTCGGGAAGCCCGGGTGCGGCATCGTCTTGACGTTGCATTTGCGCAGCGGACCGTCCCGGCGGACGCGAACCGCGTCGTCGTACTCCGTGACGGAGACGCCCATCTCCATCAGCTTCGCCGTAATGGATTCCAGGTGCTTCGGCGTGACGTTCTTGACCAGAATGTCTCCGCCGGTCGCCGCAACGGCGGCCATATACGTTCCGGCCTCGATCTGGTCCGGAATGATCGAATACGTGACGCCCTGCAAATGCTCGACGCCGCGGATCTTGATGACGTCGGTGCCGGCACCGCTGATGTTCGCGCCCATCGAGTTCAGGAAGTTCGCGAGGTCGACGACGTGCGGCTCGCGCGCCGCGTTCTCGATGACCGTCAGCCCCTTCGCCTTCACGGACGCCAGAATGATGTTCATCGTCGCGCCGACCGAGACCATGTCGAGGTAAATGTGCGCGCCGCGCAGCTCCTTTACGGAGACCTCGATCATGCCGTCGTTGAGCGTATATGTGCAGCCCAGCGCATTGAAGCCCTTGATGTGCTGGTCGATCGGCCGAACGCCGAAATCACACCCGCCGGGCAGCGGGACAATTGCATGTGAAAAACGGCCGAGCAGCGCGCCGATGTTGTAATACGAGCCGCGCATCTTCCGGCCAAGCTCATTGGGTACGACATTCGTCTGAATCGTCGTGGGGTCGATCTCTACGGTATTGCGGTTGATCCAGCGCACCTCGGCGCCCATTTCCGTCAGGATCCGCGCACTCAGCTGAACGTCCGAAATATTCGGCACATTCTCGATGCGGCACGGGGACTCTGCCATAATCACGGCCGGGATGATCGCAACGGCCGCGTTTTTCGCGCCGCTGATCTCCACTTCGCCGAAGAGGCGCTTGCCGCCCCGAACAATAAATTTATCCACGATCATTATCCTTCCACGTCTTTTTGCCGCCGGTCCCAAACCGGTTCATTCCCGAGCCGGAGCCGTCCCCGACCGAAGCCGGCGCCGCTTCCGCTCATCTTATATAAAAATAAAGTGAAGTCTTTGCTTATTATGACCGTAATTAATGATAATACACAACGGAAAAAAAGTCAATATCTTGCAGGCACTTCCGTCCCGTTTTTTTGCGATTATGTAAACGCAAGTGTGCATTTTAAACAATATTCAAAAATCTCAAGACTTTTTTTTGAACGAAATCGGCGGTTCTTCGCCGGCCAGAATCCGCTTGATGTTGGCCCGGTGCTTGATGATCACCGTGGCGCCGATCAGCGCGGCCACGACGGTCGCCATCACGACATAGAACAGCGGCAGGCCGTCCTGCCTGTAATCGACAAAATAGGTGATGAAAAATGTGGCGAACGGATAAAGCAGGCAGCCGCAGATCGAAGAGAGCGAGACCGTCTTTTTCCAGGCGAATACGATCGCAAACAGCGCAAAGCAGATCAGGAACACGCGCCAGTCCAGCATGAGCATCATGGCGGCTGCGGTCACGACGCCCTTGCCGCCGCGGAAGCCGAAGTACAGCGGGTACATATGCCCGATGATGCAGCAGAAGCCCGCCGCGTACATGCCGAGGCGCGCGAGGACCGGGTCGATGCCGTTTGATGCGCAGACAAAATGCAGGACGAGGTAGCCGATGCCGACGCTCAGCGCGCATTTCAGAAAGTCGAAGAGAAAGGTCAGCGCGGACGCTTTTTTGCCCGCAACGCGCAGCACGTTGGTCGCGCCGGCGTTGCCGCTGCCGTGGCTGCGCACGTCCTCATGCGCGAAAAGGCGCGTCAGGATGATGGCCGAGCTGATGCTGCCGAGCAGATAGCCCACCACGGCGACGGCGATCAGCGGGAGGATCAGCGGTTCAAAATTTTCCATAGCGTCATCCTTCCTTCTCGCCGCGCTCGCGCACGATCATGCGCACCGGCGTGCCTTCCAGGCCGAAAATTTCGCGGATGCGGTTCTCGAGATACCGCTGGTACGAAAAATGGAAGAGCTCCTTCGAGTTCACAAAGCAGATAAACGTGGGCGGCTTCGTCGAAGCCTGCGTCATGTAGTAGATCTTCAGCCGCTTGCCCTTGTCGGTCGGCGGCTGGACGCGCGCCGTCGCCTGCGCGAGGATGTCGTTCAGCGTGCCGGTCGTGATGCGCATCGCATTGCTCGCAGCCACCTGCCGGATCAGCTCGAAAAGGCGGTCGAGCCGCTGGCCGGTCTGTGCGGAGATGAAGATGATCGGCGCATAGGACATGAAGGAGAAATCCTTCTCGAGCTTCGCGCGGTATTCCTGCATCGTCTTGTCGTCCTTTTCGACGGCGTCCCACTTATTGACCGCGATGATGCAGCCCTTGCCCGCCTCGTGCGCGATGCCGGCGACCTTCGAATCCTGCTCGGTGAAGCCGACCGTCGCGTCGATCAGGATCACGCAGACGTCGGCGCGGTCGACCGCCATCTCGGCGCGCAGGTTGCTGTAGTGCTCGATGGCGTCCTCCACCTTGCTCTTGCGGCGCAGGCCGGCCGTATCGATGAACGTGAACGTGCCGAACCGGTTCTCGATCGTCGTATCCACGGCGTCGCGCGTCGTGCCCGCGATGTCGGAGACGATGCAGCGGTTCTCGCCGGAGACGCGGTTGACGAGCGACGACTTGCCGACGTTCGGCTTGCCGATGACCGCCACCTTGATGATCTCGCTCTCCTCTTCGTCCTCCGGCTCCTCGGGCAGATGCTCGAGGACGGCGTCCAGCAGGTCGCCGGTACCGTGGCCGTGCACCGAAGAAACCTGAATCGGGTCGCCGAGGCCGAGGTTGTAGAACTCATAGAAATCGACCGGCGGCTCGCCAAGCGTGTCGCATTTGTTGACGCAGACGATCACCGGCACATTGCTGCGCTGGAGCATCTGCGCGATGTTGAGATCCGTCGCCACCATGCCCGTGCGCACGTCGGTCACAAAGATGATGACGTCCGCAGAGTCGATCGCGATCTGCGCCTGCGCGCGCATCTGCGAGAGGATGACGTCCTTCGATTCCGGCTCGATGCCGCCCGTATCGACGAGCGAGAAGCGGCGGTTTTTCCACTCGCATTCGCCGAAGATGCGGTCGCGCGTGACGCCCGGCGTATCCTCCACAATGGAAAGGCGCTGTCCGATCAGCTTGTTGAACAGAGTCGATTTGCCGACATTCGGTCTGCCGACAATCGCCACGATCGGTTTGGACATTCCGTTTCCTCCTTTACTGTATCGTTTCCGGCAGCGGGCCGAGTATGTCCCGCAGCTCGCCGCCGGCATCTTTCTGCAAGCGTTTTGCCGGAACCCCCAGCGCAGCGCTGAGCGCTTCCAGCGTCATATCGTCGAGGAACACATCCTCGTCGGCCATCAGCATGGCGCCCGGGATCAGGATCTCGTCGCCGAGCGTCTCCTGCCGGAGCCGCCGCACGAGGTCCCGCCCGACCAGCAGGCCGGTCACGTCGACTGTGCCGCCGAAAAAGTCGTTTTTCACCGGGACAAGGTTGATCTCTAGCCCCGGGAACTTCTCCCGCACGCGGTCGAAAAGGCCGTTCAAGAATTCGAACGCGGCTTCGCCCGTCGGGATCGTCACGCGCCGGCGGACGGCGCGCCCCGGTATCTCCTCGAGCGCCCAGGTCAGCTCCTCCTCGAGGTCGCGCAGCATGCCGACGCCGTTTTCGATCTGCGGGAAATCCTCGTAGAATTCATACGGCGGCAGCGCCCGCTCCGCGATCAGGTAGAACTCGTCGCTCGGGTAGACCGTGCGCATGCCGCGCTCGGCCTTGAAGCGGTCGCCCCAGCGCTCGAGCACGTCGATCGCCTTCCCGGCCGATTCGCGGTCGAACGGCACGAGCGGATACAGCCCCTCGCGGTAGCGCGTCAGGCCCACCGGCACGCAGGCGACGCTCTGCAGACACGCGCCGAGACCGTGCATCTCCGACAGCGTGTATTCCAGCTCTTCGCCGTCGTTCAGGCCGGGGCACAGCACGATCTGGCAGTTCAGCCGGATGTTGTTCTCGGCCAGCCTGCGCACGTGGCGCAGCGCGTCGCCCGCAAAGCGGTTGTGCATCATTTTGCAGCGCAGCGCGGGGTTCATCGTGTGCACCGAAATGTTGATCGGGCTGATGTGCATCGCGATGATGCGGTCGATCTCGCGGTCGTCGATGTTCGTCAGCGTGATGTAGTTGCCGAACAGGAACGAAAGGCGCGCGTCGTCGTCCTTGAAGTACAGCGTTTCGCGCATGCCGGGCGGAAGCTGGTCGATGAAGCAGAAAACGCATTTGTTGCGGCAGGCGCGCTGCTCATCCATCAGATACGTCTCGAACTCGAGGCCGAGCGCGCCGTACTGCGCCTTGATGACCTTTTCCTCGATGCGCGTGCCGTCCGGCTTTTCAAAGACAAGCGTCAGGTGCGTATTCGTCTCGTAAAAGCGGAAATCGAGGATGTCGCCGATCGCATGGCCGTTGATCGAGATGAGCGTATCTCCTTTTTCCATCCCGGCGCGCTCCGCCAGGCTGTGCGGCTCCACGCCGAAAATTCTGACCGCCAAGAAATCACCTCCGCTTCCCGCAGGCCCGCAGAACCCGCGCATAAAACAATAGAGAAGGAGCAAAAATCTGCCCCTTCTCTATCCCGATCTTGCACAATATTGTTTCAGGCAAAATTATGCTTCCTTTTTAACAACTTCTCTGCCGTTGTAGTAACCGCAGTTACCGCAAACCCTGTGCGGCATCTTATACTCTCCGCACTGCGGGCATTTCATAAGGGCAGGAGCGTTAAGCTTCCACACGTTGGAACGTCTCTTATTCTGTCTGGCACTGGACACTTTTCTCTTGGGTACCGCCATCGTCAGCACCTCCTTATAGTAAACTAAATCTTTGGTGATCCAAAATCAATCGAGCAGCTGGCGCAGAGCCTCCAGACGGGGGTCTGTCTGCTGCTTCGCACAGGCGCAGTCGCCTTCGTTGAGATTTTTCCCGCAGACCGGGCAAAGTCCCTTGCAGTCGTCGCTGCAAACATACTTCGACGGCGTCAGAAGGATGATGTCGGAGTAAATCAGCTCGTCCAAATCGAGCTTTTCGCCCTCGACGACGATGTAGTCGTCAAAGTCCTCCTCATCGTTCAGCCTGTTCACCAGCACGTGCGATATGCTGTGCGAAATCTCTTTCCTGGTTTCCTTCAGGCACCTGTTGCACGGCATCGAGAACGCATACTGCACGGTGACGTTCAGCTCTGCGCTGGAGGCGAAGGCCTTCAGGTCCCCCACCACGTGCACCGGGGAAACGAACGGCTTCACACCGTCGATTTCCACCGCCGACAAATCGATCGTGTAATCGATCTGCTGGGAAATATTCTCGCCTGAGAAATACTTTTTTAAATCAATGAGCATAGGTATCCTCAAACCGTACTGATATATTATAAATACCAGACGGACTTTTGTCAAGGAAAAGTTTGAAAAATCCTGCGGTTTTTCCCCTGAAAAACGGCGTTCGGCGGGTTTTGCCTCCGCCGGAACGCCGCTTTTTTCTAAAGGGAGGGAAAACCGCTCCGCTTTTCCTGCCGGTTTACTTGCTGACGTACTCCATGACGGATTCCGGCAGCTCCTCCGCCGCAGCGGAGATGAGCAGGCAGATGTTCGCATTGGCGGTCTCGCTGAGCGCCTTCAGCTTCGCCGTAAGCGTTTCGACCTCGCCGACGCCCTTGCCGGTGATCTTCAGCGTGGAGTCCACGAAGATGTCGGTCACGTCGTAGTTCGCCGCGCAGATGCCGCTGATGAAGCCGACGAGCGCGTCGAGACCCTCGATGCTGTACGCATCGGAATCGACGAGGCGGGCCTTGTGGGAAATATCATATGTAAGCTTGAGGCCCTTCTCAATGACGACGACGTTGCCGTTCGAATTCTTGACGGCCTCGTTTGCGAGCTCGATGAGCTTCTTCGTCTTGCCGGAGCCTTTTTTACCAATTAAGAGAGTAATCATAATGAAATCCTCCTGTGTATTTTATATTCCGCATAAACGGATTTACGCCTGAATCATTTGGAAAGGCGCGCTTCCAGCGCTTCCTTTTCGCCCTCGTAGCCGGGCTTGCCGAGCAGCGCGAACATGTTCTTCTTGTAGCTCTCGACGCCGGGCTGGTTGAAGGGGTTCACGCCGAGCATGTAGCCGGAGATCGCGCAGGCGCGCTCAAAGAAGTAGATGAGCTGGCCGAGCGTATCCTCGGAGAAATCCGGCGCGTTCAGCACGACGTTCGGCACGCCGCCGTCGTTGTGCGCGAGCACGGTGCCCTCAAAGGCCTTGCGGTTGATGTACGCCATGCTGCGGCCCTCGAGGAAATTGAGGCCGTCGACGTTCGCCGGGTCGTTGCCGATGACGATCTCGTGCTTCGGCTTTTCAAACAGCACGACGGTCTCGAAGAGATCGCGGCGGCCGTCCTGAATGTACTGGCCCATCGAATGCAGGTCGGTCGAGAAGATCACGGACGCCGGGAACAGGCCCTTGCCGTCCTTGCCCTCGCTCTCGCCGTAGAGCTGCTTCCACCACTCGTTCATCAGCGTGTAGGAAGGCTCGTAGCTGACCATGATTTCGGTGCTCTTGCCCTTGTTGTAGAGAATATTGCGGATCGCCGCGTACTTGTAGCAGTCGTTCTCCTCGAGATTCGGGTTGCTGTACGCCGCCTGCGCCTTTCTGGCGCCCGCCATCAGCGCGTCGATGTCCGCGCCTGCGACGGCGATCGGCAGCAGGCCGACTGCGGTGAGGACCGAGTAACGGCCGCCCACGTCGTCCGGAACGACGAAGGTCTCGTAGCCCTCTTCGTCCGCGAGGTGCTTCAGCGTGCCGCGCGCCTTATCGGTCGTGCAGAAGATGCGCTTTCTGGCCTCTTCCTTGCCGTACTTCTTCTCGAGGATCTCGCGGAACACGCGGAACGCGATCGCCGGCTCCGTCGTGGTGCCGGACTTCGAGATCATATTGATCGAAACATCGCGGCCCTCGCAGATCTGCACGAGCTCTGCCAGCGCGGAGGAGGAGATGCTGTTGCCGGTGAAGTAGATGTCCGGCGTATCCTTCTTCAGCGCATTGTAGTTTTCGCTCTTCAGAAACTCGATCGCCGCGCGGGCGCCGAGGTACGAGCCGCCGATGCCGATGACGACGAAAACATCCGTATTCTTCTTGATGCGCTCGGCCGCAGCCTTGATGCGCGCGAATTCTTCCTTGTCATAATCGGTCGGGAGCGTCACCCAGCCGAGAAAATCATTGCCGGGACCCTTGCCGGATTCCAGCAGCTTATGCGCACTTTCCACCTGCGGTGCGATCGCCTCATACTCGTGATCCTGAATAAATCCTTTCAAATATCCGCATTCCAGTTTTAACGACATTTTGTTTTCCCTCCTGCATGAATTCTTTGATTAAACAAAATCGACGAACCCTTTGGATGTTTTCATTCTACAATATTTTGTGGCGTTTTTCAAGACTAGAATACCATGTTTCACAAAAAGTTTGATTTTACCCCGCGGCGTCCGGCGCGGCGGCGCGGAAAAACCAGCTCAGAAGATACTGAAACGCCGAACCGAATGTGATCGCTTCGGCGCTTTCCGCCGCGGTGATCGGGATCTCCTGCACGGTCTCCCCACCCAGCAGCACGCGAAGCGTTCCGACCGCCTGCCCCGCCTCCACCGGCGCGGCGACGCTCTCCGGCAGCTCGACGACGGTCTCCAGCGCGCTCTGCTCCGAAACCGGCATCAGCACGCCGGCGGGCGCGGCCGCTTCGAGCCGGACCTCCCCCGTCATGCCGCCGGTCACCGGCAGCACGGGCAGCGCCGGCACTTCGGGTGCTGCGATCTTCCAGTTGGCAAAGCCGTAGTCGAGCAGGCTTGTCGCCGCGGCAAAGCGGTCGTTCGTGCTGGCCGCGCCGAGCACGATGCCGATCAGCGTCATGCCGTTGCGCTCGGCGGACGCGGAAATGCAGCTGCCCGCCGCGCTGGTCGTGCCGGTCTTCAGGCCCGTGATGCCGTTGTAGGAGCGGACGAGCTTGTTCGTGTTGACGAGCTGCGTCTCGCCGCCGCGCACGTAATCGATCCAGATCGTCGTGTAATCGAAGATCTTTTCATGCTGCATCAGGGCGCGGCTCATCACGGCCACATCGCAGGCGCTCGTGACGTGGCCATCCTCGTCGAGGCCGTTGCAGTTCTTGAACACCGTATCGTTCATGCCGAGCTCCGCCGCGCGCGCATTCATGCGCTCGACGAACGCCTCTTCCGTGCCGGCGACGGCTTCGGCGAGCACGACCGCCGCGTCGTTGGCGCTCATGACGACGCAGGCCTTGATGAGGTCGTCCACCGTCATCTGCTCGCCCTCCTTGAGCCAGATGTCCGAGCCGCCCATGCCCGCCGCATGCGCCGAGGCCGTCAGCATGTCGTCGTAGTGCAGCGCGCCGCTGTCGATCGCCTCGAACACGAGCAGCAGCGTCATCACCTTCGTGATTGAAGCGCACGGCCGGACCTCGTGCGGATTTTTCTCATAGAGCACCTCGCCCGTCGAAAATTCCATCAGTACAGCGGCCGGCGCGGGCACATCGAGCCCCTCGGCCGATGCAGGCGGCGCGAGCGGAACGACAAGCGCGCAGAGCATCCCGGCGATGAGCAACAGCGACACCGCCCGTTTTTTCTTTCCCATTCGAATGCGCATAACCAGAACCGTCCTTTCCTCGGGCGCCTATTTCCGCAG
>DSLFC04101__coassemble_1178_pt1 | contig 13993 bp, 11 predicted proteins | sample DSLFC04101__metabat2_high_PE_006 | metagenome-assembled genome bin DSLFC04101
CCGCACATCGCCCAGATTCCTCTTGTGCAAACGGGTGCACTATACTATAATAAAAACAAAGCCCCGCATCGTGCGGGGGCGAGGGAGGAAGAGAAAATGAGAGGAAACAAGCGGAAATCAGGCAGAAAGGGGGCGGTCTGATGCGCGCCGTCATGGTGATGTTCGATTCCCTGCGGCTCGACCTGCTGCCGAATTACGGAGCCGACTGCGCCGCGCTGCCGAATTTTGCGCGCCTTGCCGAGCGGACCGTCACATTCGACCGCAACTTTGTCGGCTCGCTGCCGTGCATGCCGGCGCGCCGGGAGCTGCACACGGGCCGGCTGAACTTTCTGCACGCGCCGTGGTGCCCGCTCGAGCCGTTCGACGATTCGATGCCCGAGCTGCTGCGCGAAAGCGGCGTGCACACGCACCTGTGCACCGACCACTACCACTACATACAGGACGGCGGCGCAACGTACCATGGCCGCTACTCCACGTATGAGATTTTCCGCGGGCAGGAGTGCGACCGCTGGATCGGCGACTGCGCGCCCGTCGAAACGCTTTCGCCGCATCTGCTCTGCGGCGCGCATCTGCCGGAAAGCTACCGTGCGGGCCGCATGGCCTACGGCGCGCAGAACGACGCGAACCGCACGATGCAGCGCACAAAGGCCGACTACCCGCAGACCATGACCTTTGACGCCGGGCTTGCGTTTATCCGGCGTAACGCGGCGCAGGACAACTGGTTCCTGCAGATCGAAGCGTTCGACCCGCACGAGCCGTTCGACGCGCCGGGCGAATTTTTCGACCCGGACCGCATCGGCCCGGCGGACTGGCCGCCGTATGCGCCGGTGTATGAAACAGAAAAGGAAATCGCCGACATGCGCGCGCATTATCTCGCGCTGCTGCGATACTGTGACGAGAACCTCGGGCGCGTGCTCGATGCGATGGACGCGCACGACATGTGGCGCGACACGATGCTGATCGTCAACACCGACCACGGCTTTTTGCTCGGCGAGCACGACTGGTGGGGCAAGAACGCCATGCCCGATTTCAATGAGATCGCCCACACGCCGCTGTTCATCTGGGACCCGGTCTCCGGCGTCTGCGGCGAACGGCGCAGCGCGCTGACGCAGACGATCGACCTGGCGCCGACGCTGCTCGCGTTTTTTGGCAGGCCGATCCCGCCGGATATGCGCGGCCGCTCGCTGCTGCCCGTGATCCGGGAAAACGCTGCGGCGCACGACTACGCGCTGTTCGGCTATTTCAACGGGCCGATCAACATCACCGACGGCCGGTACGTCTACATGCGCGCCCGCGTGGACGACGCGGTCCAGATGCACCAGTACACGATGATGCCGACGGCGATGGACAACCGCCTGCCGGTGGAACAGCTCAGGCAGGCGGAGCTTGCGCCGCCATTCCCGTTCACGAAGGGCTGCCCGACGTTTCGGATCCCGGTCCCGGCGCAGAACGGCAAGCTGCCGCGCGGCGGGCACAGGCTGTACGACCTTGCGGCGGACCCGAAGCAGACGCAGCCGATCGAAGAAGGGGAGACCGAGGCGCGTTTGCTCCGCGCCATGGGGCGGCTGCTTGCGGAAAACGACGCGCCCGAAGCGGTTTACGCGGCGTACGGCATTCCGCATCCGACGGAATAAAGTGTGTCTGCGCATGAAACTCACTGGAAATTATGTTAACTTAAAGCCGAACGCTGCCGGCATGCGGAGAGCTTCGCGCCGGCGGTGCGGCCGATTCAACAGGGAGGCGTTTGCAAATGGTCGTTTTTGAAAAGACCGGCAGGGAAAACACGGACGCGGCGCTGCACATCGCGATCGAGGCGGCGGTGTCGCGGGGGTACGGCATCGTCGCGGCGTCGAATACCGGCGTGACTGTCGACCGGCTTCTGACGCTGATGGCGGAGGCGGGCGCTTCGGTCCCGGTCGTGATGGTCGGCCAGGTGGACGGCTTTGCCGCGCCGGGGAAAAACGCGCTGTCGCCGGAGATGCGCCGGTCGCTCAAGGCGCGCGGCGTGCGGATCGTCACCGCGGCCCACGCACTCAGCGGCGCGGAGCGCGGCATCAGCCGCAAGTTCGGCGGCGCGTACCCGGTGGAGCTCGTCGCGCACACGCTGCGCATGCTCGGGCAGGGCGTGAAGGTCTGCGTCGAAAGCGGGCTGATGGCGCTGGACTGCGGCAGCATTGAATACGGCAGGCCGGTCGTCTGCGTCGCCGGCACGGGCCGCGGCGCAGATACGGTGTGCATCCTCACGCCGGGCTACACGGCGAGCCTGTTCGACACGCGCGTGCATGAGATCCTCTGCAAGCCGGGCCTTTACACGCAGGAGAAAACGGAATAAAAGAGAAAGAAGCCGCGGGCGCTGCGTTTTTGCAGGCCCGCGGCTCTTTGCATCCGATGGGGGTATGGTTATATGCGTTTCGGTGCGTTTACGGTGCCGGGGGCGTGTACGGCTCGCCGTTGAGCAGGCGCACCGTGCTGGACGGGTCGATCGTGAAATCGCCGGTGCAGTCGAGCCGGTCGATCCGGCAGTTCGGGCCGATGGTCACGTGCTCGCCGCTGACGACGCCGGCGCAGACGTCCTCGAGTCGGATCGTCGTCGCCTCGATCAAGGTGGCGTTGCGCGTGCCGTCGCGCAGGTTGCTGTCGAACAGGGAGTTCAGAAAGCGCGCCGCGATGCCCACCGGGCTCTTGTGGCGGATCTCGATGCTGTCGCCGACGATTTCATCGGCCTTGACCATGCCGCACAGGCGGATCGTATCGGCGGAGATCTGCGCGGTCGACGAGATCTTCCCGTCCGATTCAATGTGCTCGGCCTCGATGTTGCCGGTGACGGTCAAAATGCCGTCCACGTCGATCGAGGTGGCGGAAATGCCGTTTTCCAAACTCACCATGCCGTCGCATTCGAAATCCGCCGCCGTCATCGCGCCGCGGCACTTGAGGTGGCCGTCCACGCGGGTGGGGCCTGCGCACAGGTCGCCGTCCACCGTCAGGCTGCCGTCGACGTCGAGGCTTTCCGTGCGCATGCTGCCGGTGACGAGCACCAACCCGTCGATGTCCGTTTCCCTTGCGGTGAGGTCGCCTTCGGTTTTGAGGCGCCCGTCGATCTGGAGCGCATCCGCCGTGACGGCGGCGGTGCTCAGGGAGCCGTCGACCGTGAGGGTTTGGCAGGTGAAGGGCTCCGTGCAGCGGCCGAGCCCGTCGACGGAGACTTGATTGTATTCGCCGCCCGAAAAGCTGCCGCTGCCGTCGATATGAATATTCGGTGTCATAGTTTTACGCCTCTTTCTTTACAGAGTGGGGAACAGGTCCCGGTACTTCATTTTGATGCCGGCGGCCGCCTCCGAAATGGAGACGGTGCAGGCGGTGTGGATCGTGTTGTCAAATACGAGCGGCGAGTCGACCTTTGAGATCACCGCGTGGTAGTCACCGCCGACGGCGAAGAGCGTCAGCACGGAATCGAGCTGCCGCAGCGTCGAGGCGGATACGGCGCGCTGCGCGACGGTGCTGCGCATGTCGCCCGCGATGTGCAGCCGCTCCGCAGCCTGGCTGAGCGCGGCGAACAGCGCGAGGTCGAACAGGTCGTACTGCGCCTTCGGGTAAAAATACAGGATCGTGGGGATCAGGTCCTGCGCGATCTCCCCGATGTTTGCGAGCGCTTTGCCGTCCACGAGCGCGGGGGCCGTATCCGGCGAGAGCCGGCGGCTGAGCTCCGTCAGGGAGTATTTGTCCTTGTTCTCGAGAATGGCGGCGATCCGCGGCAGAATCTGCTCGCGGGGGAAGAACGTCTCCTGCCCGGTGTAGGACGACTGCTTGATGAACCATTCCTCCGGGATCAGCTTCTCGCGCTTCCAGCGGTAAAGCTGCCCGTACGAGATGCCGGTCTGCTGCAGAAGCTCCTTTTTTGAAATCAGCTCCATGCGATCCCTCCTTTCGTGCAATGCTGGCTTTCCTTTTTCAAAAACACAACGCCTCCTTTCCCGTGTGGTGCGGTCCCGCAAATCTCCTTTTTCAATCGGCTTGTGTCGGTATATAACAATGTTTTGTTACATCTACACTATAGCGCAACATTGTTACGTTGTCAAGACGGTTTTGAAAAATTTTTTCCGCGCGGCGCGGCCGTATGCGCCGTCCGCCTCCCCGGTCTATGCGGCGCGCAGAAAGCGCGGACATTCGGTTGATTTTTACCGTGCGATCCGTTATAATAATAGCAATAAGCCCGCGCCTGCGCGCGGCCGCCGCGGTATATTGTGCGGCGCGATGAAAGGGCCGGGCGCTGGAGAATGCAAAATGAATTTCGTCCCCTGAAAGGATGGTTGCTGTTATGCCGGAGATTTACACACTGCCGCTTTCGAAGATCATTCACGAGCTGCAGCTTGAGGCCACCTATCTGCCGAAAAGCGCAGACGATATCCTGATCCAGTCGCGCGACGTCGTGCGGCCGGGCATGGAGCTGAGCGGCTATCTCGAATATTTCGACCCCAAGCGCATTGCGGTCATCGGCCGTGCGGAGACGGCGATGGTGCAGAGCTGGCGCACCGACAAGCGCAGCATTGCGCTCGAAAGCTACTTTTCCCAGCAGCCGCCGGCCGTCATTTTTGCCCGCGGCATCGAGCCGAGCGAGGAAATGCGCGCGCTGGCGGTCCGCTACGGCGTGCCGCTGCTGCGCACGACGGAGTCCACATCCAACATCGTGGCTTCCCTCGTCGCGTATCTGAACGTTGAGCTTGCGCCGCGCATCACGCGCCACGGCGTGCTCGTCGAGGTCTACGGCGAGGGCATCCTGCTGGTCGGCGACAGCGGCGTCGGCAAGAGCGAGACGGCGATCGAGCTGATCAAGCGCGGCCACCGGCTGATTGCGGACGACGCCGTGGAGATCCGCCGCGTCTCGAGCAAATCGCTCGTCGGCCAGTCGCCGGAGAACATCCGCCACTTCATCGAGCTGCGCGGCATCGGCATCATCAATGCCCGCCGCATCTTCGGCATGGGCGCCGTCAAGCTCTCCGAAAAGATCGACATGTGCATCAATCTCGAGATCTGGGATGCGACGAAGGTCTACGACCGCATGGGCATCGACAGCGAATACGCCGAGATCCTCGGCATCCGCGTGCCGGTGATGACGATCCCGGTCAAGCCCGGCCGAAATCTCGCGATCATCATCGAGGTCGCGGCGATGAACAACCGCCAGAAGAAGATGGGCTACAACGCCGCGCACGAGCTGCTCTCGGCGCTCGGTATGGACGCTTCGATGATGCCGCACGAGGAGATCAAGCGCGAGCTGGATATTTAAATTTCAAAGGAATCGCTTTTATGTACAATATTATTGCAGATCTGCATACGCATACACTGGCCTCCACGCACGCCTACAGCACCGTGCAGGAAATGGCGGTTTCGGCGCACGAGAAGGGCCTCTTTGCGCTGGCGCTGACCGACCATGCGCGGACGATGCCCGGCGCGCCCGGCCCGTGGTTTTTCACCGCCATGCGCGAGCTGCCGCTCCTGTACAAGGGCGTGCTGCTGCTCGCGGGCATGGAGGCGAACGTGCTCGATTTCTCGGGCGCGCTCGACATCATTGATGAGGAGCGCCGGCGCGTGGACTGGGTCGTCGCGTCGATCCACAACATCGGGCTCAAGGGCCTTAAGAACCCGACGGTCGAAAAGTGCACGCAGCTTTGGATGAACGTCGCGCACGACCCGGATGTCCACGTCATCGGCCACAGCGGCAGCCCCGAGTACCGCTACGATTACGAGACGGTGATCCCGGAGTTCGGCCGCTGCCACAAGCTCGTCGAGATCAATTCGCACTCGTTCGAGGCGCGTCCGGCGAACATCCCGAACTGCCGGGAGATCGCGCTCTGCTGCAAAAAGCACGGCGTGCCGATCATCGTCAGCTCCGACGCGCACTTTGAGACGAGCGTGAAGGACCATGCGGCGGCGCTTGAAATGCTCGCGGAGATCGAATTCCCCGAAGAACTGATCCTCAACGCCGACAAGGGCCGCCTGCTCGATTATCTGCGGCGGCACACGAATATCCTGCGCAACAGGAAAAATGCGGATGCGATTTTAAGGAGTATGGAGAATGCCTGATTATGCCGTTTTGGACGCCGCCCTGACGCGGGCGGGCGTTCCGTTTACAAAAGAGGAAAGCATGGCCGCGCACACGAGCTTCAAGATCGGCGGCCCGGCGGACCGGTTCCTGCGCATTGCGGATGCCGCGGCGCTGTCCGCGGCGCTCCGCGCGCTGCGCGAGGCGGCGGTGCCGTATTTTGTGCTCGGCAACGGCTCGAACCTGCTTGTGCCCGACGAAGGGCTGCGCGGCGCGGTGCTCGCGCTCGAGGGCAGCTTCAAGGCCGTGGAGCTGACCGGCAGCGGCCGGCTGCTGTGCGGCAGCGGCGCGTCGCTCGCGTCGATCTGCGCCTTTGCGCGCAGCAACGCGCTGACCGGGCTGGAATTCGCCTGGGGCATCCCCGGCTCGCTCGGCGGCGCGCTCTACATGAACGCGGGCGCTTACGGCGGCGAAATGAAGCAGGTCGTGTCGCGCGTCTGGTTCCTCGAGCCGGACGGCACCCCGGCCTCGCTTGCGGGCGAGGCGCTTTGCTTCGGGTACCGCACGAGCGCGTTTACGAACACGAAGCGCGTGATCACGAAGGCGGAGCTGCAGCTTGAAAGCGGCGTGGAAGCCGAGATCACCGCGAAGATGGACGATCTCATGCAGCGCCGCAAGTCGAAGCAGCCCGTGGAGCTGCCGAGCGCCGGCAGCGTTTTCAAGCGCCCCGCGGGGCACTTTGCAGGCTCGCTGATCGAAAGCTGCGGCCTCAAGGGCTGCGCAGTCGGCGGCGCGTGCGTCAGCGAAAAGCACGCGGGCTTTATCGTGAACCGCGGCGGGGCGACCTGCGCGGACGTCGAAAAGCTGATCGAACACATTCAGGAAACGGTCCTGCGCGAGACTGGCGTGCAGCTCGAGCCGGAGATCCGGCGCGTGCGTTTGTAAGCCGCGGCGCACAGGCTGCGGAAAGGAAAGGGAGCGGAAAATGGAATTTGTAATTGTGACGGGGCTTTCCGGCGCCGGCAAAACGCGCGCGATGCACGCGATGGAGGACATCGGCTTTTACTGCGTCGACAACCTGCCGCCGGCCCTGATCCCGGTTTTTTACGACCTCTGCGACAAGTCCGAGGGCATCCAGCGGCGCATCGCCGTTGTGACGGACACGCGCGGCGGCGAGCTGTTCAAGTCGTTTTTCAAGGCGCTCGAGACGCTGAAGGCGCAGAACAGGCCGTATAAGATCCTGTTCCTCGACGCTTCGGACGCGGTGCTCGTCAACCGCTTTCAGGAGACGCGCCGCAAGCATCCGCTGGCCGAGACGATGCAGGGCTCGCTCGAGCAGGCCGTGCGGCTGGAGCGCGACATGCTGCGCCCCGTGCGCGAGATCTCGGATTACGTGATCGACACGACGAACTACCCGGCGGCGCGTCTCAAGGCGCGCATTTCCAGCCTGTTCCTGAAAAACGACAGCGACGCCATCGCGGTGCACTGCGTCAGCTTCGGCTTTAAGTACGGCCTGCCGCTTGAGTCGGACCTTGTGTTCGACGTGCGGTGCCTGCCGAACCCGTTCTACATCGAGGAGCTGCGCCACCAGACCGGGCTGGACGCCCCGGTGCGCGACTACGTGATGCAGTCGAAGGAGACCGAGGGCTTCAAGAGCCGGTTCACCGATATGATCGACTACATGCTGCCGCTCTACATCCGCGAGGGCAAGAGCCAGCTCGTTATCTCGGTCGGCTGCACGGGCGGCCACCACCGCTCGGTGGCGCTGGCGCAGTATATGTACGACCACCTCGTCGAAAAGGGCATCCGCGCGAGCGTGACGCACCGCGACATCGCAAAGAGCTGAGCGCGTTTATACGTTTATAAAGTGTTGAAATAAAGTTTGAAAAAAGCGGAAGGGAAGGGGCGCCATGTCCTTTGCATCGGACTGCAAGGCGGAGCTTTGCAAAATAGAAAACAGGCGGTCATGCTGTCTGAAAGCAGAATGCTACGGCCTTCTGCTTTTTTCAAAGTGCTTTTCCCTGCGGGAAGCGCGCATGATCTGTGAAAACGCGGCCGTCGCGCACCGGCTTGCGGAGGCTGCGGCCGTTTCGGCGCACGTGTACGCGGAGGTGCGTACACAGCAGCGCCGCCGCGGCGCGGGCGCGTTTTCGATTTCGATTCCCGACGCGGAGGCGCGCATGCGGATGATCGCCTCGTTCGGCCACACGGGCCGCGAGGTCAGCCTGCGCATCCGCGAGGAAAACCTCAAAAAGGACTGCTGCGTCGCGTCGTTTCTGCGCGGCGTGTTCCTCGTCTGCGGCACGGTGACCGACCCGCACAAGGAGTATCACCTGGAGTTTTCCACGCCGCACCTGCATCTCGCCGAGGACCTCGCGGCGCTGCTGCAGCGCGTGCCGGCGGCGCAGCTTGCGCCAGCGGTCACCCGGCGCAAAAACGGCTATATGGTCTACATCAAGGAGAGCAGCGCGATCGAGGATTTCCTCACGCTGATCGGCGCGGTCAATTCCGCGATGGAGCTGATGCAGATCAAAATGTACAAGGAAACGTACAACAATTTAAACCGCGTTTCGAACTGCGAGACGGCGAACCTCGACAAGACGTACTCCGCCGCCTCGCGGCAGATCGCGGCCATCGCGCTGATCAGCGATAAGGTCGGGCTGGACGCGCTGCCCGAGGACCTGCGCGAAGCGGCGCTGCTTCGGCTGCACAACCCGGAGATGTCGCTGCGCGAGATGAGCGGGCGGCTTTCGATCAGCCGCTCCGGCGTCAACCACCGGCTGCGCCGCATCCTCGAGTTTGCCGAGACGCTCGGCACGCCGGAGGCGGAGGCCGCGGCCCAGCGCACGGAAAAGGCGGAAGAGTAAGGGGAAATCCTGCCGGCGCGGCCCGGCGGTTTTGGAAAGGCGGCGGTTGCCATGGCATTCACACATCTGCATCTGCATACGGAATACAGCCTGCTCGACGGCGCGTGCCGCATCGAAAAGCTGCTCGACAAGGCGAAGGAAATGGGCCAGACGAGCGTCGCGATCACCGACCACGGCGTCATGTACGGCGTCATCGATTTCTATAAGGCCGCGAAGGCGCGCGGCATCAAGCCGATCATCGGCTGCGAGATCTATATCGCAAAGCGCGGCATGACCGACAAGGTGCACGGCATCGACAACGAGAACCGCCACCTCGTCCTGCTCTGCAAAAATGAGGTGGGCTACCGCAACCTCGTCGCGATCGTCTCGAAGGCGTGGACAGACGGCTTCTACAACAAGCCCCGCGCCGATTTCGATCTGCTGCGCGCGCACAGCGAAGGGCTCATCGCGCTTTCGGCCTGCCTTGCGGGCGAGATCCCGCGCGCGCTGGCCGTCGGCGCCTACGACGCGGCCAAGGAGGCCGCCGAGCGCTATCTCGATATTTTCGGCCCGGGCAATTTTTATCTCGAGCTGCAGGACCACGGCCTGCAGGATCAGGCTTATGTCAACCCGCAGCTCATCCGGCTTTCGCGCGAGACGGGCATCCCGCTCGTCGTCACGAATGACTGCCACTACATCGAAAAAGAAGATACGAAGATGCACCACATCCTGATCTGCATCCAGACGAACCGCACGATCGAGGATGAGGACGTGCTCGAATTCGGCTCGGACGAGTTCTACTTCAAGAGCGAGGAGGAAATGCGCGCGCTGTTTCCGGACTGCCCCGAGGCGGCGGACAACACGCAGGTCATCGCCGACCAGTGCAACCTCGAGTTCGAGTTCGGCCACACGAAGCTGCCGCGGTTCGACACGCCGGACGGCAGCGACAACCGCGAATATTTCCGGCGCATGTGCTACGAGGGGCTGTACCGCCATTACGGCGAGCACCCCGACCAGAGCATCATCGACCGGCTTGAATACGAGATTTCGACGATCGATACAATGGGTTATGTAAACTACTATCTGATCGTCTACGACTTCATCCGGCAGGCGAAGAGCATGGGCATTCCGGTCGGCCCGGGCAGAGGCTCCGGCGTCGGCAGCCTCGCCGCCTACTGCATCGGCATCACGGGCGTCGACCCGCTGCGCTATGACCTGCTGTTCGAGCGCTTTCTGAACCCGGAGCGCGTCAGCATGCCGGACTTCGACGTCGACTTCAGCGACGAGCGCCGGCAGGAGATCATCGAGTACGTCGTCGACAAGTACGGCGCCGACCACGTCGCACAGATTGTCACCTTCGGCACGATGGCGGCGCGCCTCGCGATCCGGGACGTCGGCCGCGCGATGGCGATCCCCTACAACGTCTGCGACACGGTCGCAAAGCTCGTGCCGATGGAGCTGAACATGACGCTCGACCACGCGCTCGAGAGCGTGACGGAGCTGCGCGACAAGTACGAGTCGGACGAACAGGTGCGCGAGCTGATCGACATGGCGCGGAAGATCGAAGGCATGCCGCGCCACACCTCGACCCATGCGGCCGGCGTCGTCATCACGGACCGCCCGGTCGTCGACTACGTGCCGCTGAGCATGAACGACGACGCGGTCGTCACGCAGTACACGATGACGGCGATCGAAGAGCTGGGCCTTCTTAAAATGGACTTCCTCGGCCTGCGCAACCTCTCGGTCATCGACCACGCCGAGCAGATGATCGGCCGGCACACGCCGGGCTTCCGCGTCGAAAACATGCCGGAGGACGATCCGAAGGTGTTCGAGATGATCACGAGCGGCGCGACCGAAGGCGTGTTCCAGTTCGAATCGGCCGGCATGCGGCGCGTCATCATGCAGTCCGAGCCGGAGAGCATCGAAGACCTGATCGCCGTCATCTCGCTGTACCGTCCCGGCCCGATGAAGTTCATCCCGACGTATATCGAAAACCGCAAGCACCCCGAGAAGATCACCTACCGGCACCCGCGGCTTTCCAAAATCCTCGACGTGACGTACGGCTGCATCATCTATCAGGAGCAGGTCATGCGGATTTTCCGCGAGCTTGCGGGCTATTCGCTCGGCCGCGCGGACATCGTGCGCCGCGCGATGAGCAAGAAAAAGCACAAGGTCATGGAGGAGGAGCGCGAGTACTTCATCCACGGCCTCAGGCGCGACGACGGCACCGTCGAGATCGAGGGCTGCGTGGCGCGCGGCGTCGACGAGCGCACCGCCGAGATCATCTACGACGAGATGAAGAGCTTCGCCTCCTACGCGTTCAACAAATCGCACGCCGCCGCGTACGCGGTCGTCGCCTACCGCACGGCGTACCTCAAATACTATTACCCGAAGGAGTACATGGCCGCGCTGCTCACCAGCGTGCTCGGCTCCTCCGGCAAGGTTGCGGCCTACATGGAGGAGTGCGCGCGCATCGGCATCCCGGTCCTGCCGCCGCACGTCAACGAGAGCGACACCGGCTTCTCCGTTTCGGAGGACAGCATCCGCTTCGGCCTGCTCGCGATCAAGAACCTCGGCCGCGGCGTGATCCAGCGCATGCTGCTGGAGCGCGAGCGCGGCGGGAAATTCCGCAGCTTCTACGACTTCTGCAAGCGCATGCAGGGGCGCGACCTGAACCGCCGCGCGGTGGAAAGCCTCATCCGCTGCGGCGCGTTCGACGGCCTCGGCAACAACCGCCGCGAGATGCTGCTGGCCGTGACCCCCGTGCTGGAAAGCCTCGACGCGGACAAGCGGAAAAACATCGAGGGCCAGATCGGCCTGTTCGACCTCGGCGGCGAGGAGCGCGCCGACACCTACCAGATGCCGAAAGCGGAGGAATTCCCGCAGGCCGAGCTGCTCGCGATGGAAAAGGAGGTCACGGGCATGTACCTCTCCGGCCACCCGATGGCGCCGTACGCGGAGGTGTACCGGCGCGACCTCGTCGCCCGCACGGATGAGATCGCCCAGAGCGCCGCAGGGGAATCCGACAAGTACAGCGACGAGCAGTACGTCGACGTGCTCGCCATCGTCTCGGACGTCAAACGCAAGGTGACGAAATCCGGCGCAAACATGGCGTTCGTGACGCTCGAAGACATTTACGGCTCGATTGAGGCGCTCGTCTTCCCGAAGGTGCTCGAGCGCAGCGCGGATCTGCTGACGCCCGGCAGCGCGGTCAAGGCGCACGGCCGCATCAGCTTTACCGAGGAAAAGGACCCGAAGCTCGTCTGCGAATACTTCACGGCGCCGTATTCGCCCGAGGGGATGCTCGCGCAGGGCGCGCGTGACGGCCAGAGCGCAGCGCCTGCGGGCGGCGGGAAAGCGCCCGTGCAGATCCGCGGCTACAACACGGCGTACCGCGGGCTGTACCTGCGCGTGCCCTCGATGAACGACCCGCTGTGCCGCAAGGCGCTGCAGTATGTCGAGGTGTTCGACGGCGTGACGGACCTGTACCTCTATGCGCTCGACGAGAAAAAGCTCGTCCGCGCGCCGGCCCGGTACCGCGTGGCCGTCAATTACGCGCTTGTGGCGGCGCTCAAGCGCCTGCTCGGCGAGGGAAATGTGGCGCTCAAGGAAGCATAATTGCAAAATCCGTCCGGAAACGCTTTTTTTCCTCTTGATTATGGCGGCAAGATATACTATAATAAAAGTCAAATGGATACTGAGTCTTTTGTATTTCGATATAAAAATGGAGGAATCAAAAATGTGTGCAAAGAAAATCGCAGTACTGACAAGCGGCGGTGATGCGCCGGGTATGAATGCTGCGGTTCGTGCTGTTGTCCGAACCGCGATCTCTTTCGGCATGGAGGTTTTCGGTGTTAAGCGCGGCTACAACGGCCTTCTGCACGGCGAAGTGGAGCGCATGTACCTGCGCAGCGTTTCCAATATCATCCAGCACGGCGGCACGGCGCTGTTCACGGCGCGCAGCCCGGAGTTCAACACGCCGGAGGGCGTTGAGAAGGCGGCGGCCAACTGCCGTGAAATGGGCATCGACGGCGTTGTCGTCATCGGCGGCGACGGCTCGTTCCGCGGTGCGCGCGACCTTTCGAATGCGGGCATTCCCTGCATCGGCGTTCCCGGCACCATCGACAACGATATTTCCAGCTCGGAATACACGATCGGCTACGATACGGCGATGAACACCGCGATGGACATGATCGACCGCATCCGCGACACGACCGAGTCGCATGACCGCTGCAGCGTTGTCGAGGTCATGGGCCGCCGCTGCGGCGACATCGCCCTGAACACCGGCATTGCCGTCGGCGCGATCGCAACCCTCGTGCCGGAAGTGGAGATCGACTTTGAGCGCGACCTGATCGAGCGCATCAAGTTTGCGCAGCAGACCGGCAAGCGCCACTTCATCGTCGTCGTTGCCGAAGGCGTCGGCCACACGGAAGAGCTCTGCAAGCGCATCCAGGAGGAGACCGGCATCGAAAGCCGTGCGACGATCCTCGGCCATGTGCAGCGCGGCGGCTCCCCGACGCTCCGCGACCGCGTTGTCGGCAGCCAGATGGGCTATCATGCGGTCGAGCTGCTCCGCGACGGCAAGAGCAACCGCGTCGTCGTCATGCAGGGCGAGCGCATCACGGACTTCGACATCACCGAAGCGCTGAACATGCCCCGCGTGTTTGACGAGAAGCTCTACGAGATCTCGCAGAACCTTTCCCGCTGATTTTCAAAGCAAACAAGGGACGCCTGCCGCAGCTGCGGCGGGCGTTTTTGCATCAGCGCAATATTTTGCAAAAAAGCCTTGACATTTTTCGCGGGGGATGGTAAAATAATCGAGCGGTCGGAGATGGCCGGTAGATAGGGGCATAGCTCAGTTGGTAGAGCAGCGGTCTCCAAAACCGCGTGCCGTGAGTTCGAATCTTACTGCCCCTGCCATTTGGCCCGGTAGTTCAGTTGGTTAGAACGCTAGCCTGTCACGCTAGAGGTCGACGGTTCGAGCCCGTTCCGGGTCGCCACAGAAGGGTGAGTGATAACTTGCCCTTTTGGTTTGCTGCTATGGCTCAGTAGGCAGAGCACGTCCTTGGTAAGGACGAGGTCACCAGTTCGAATCTGGTTAGCAGCTCCA
>DSLFC04101__coassemble_1574_pt1 | contig 11706 bp, 11 predicted proteins | sample DSLFC04101__metabat2_high_PE_006 | metagenome-assembled genome bin DSLFC04101
AATGCCTAAATCGTATGCTTCAGGTGGTCGATGAAGCCGCGCACCGCGGGCGGGAAGGTGCGCAGGTTCTTCCACGCCAGCACGGAGCCGAGCTCCAGCACCGGGGAAAGCGGGATAAACCGCAGGTTCTCCCCGATGTTGGCCTGGTCGATCGTCAGCGCGACGCCGGCGCCGTGCTCGACCAGATCCGCGCCGTTGCGGATCAGGTTGTACCGCACGGCGACCTCCATGCGGTCGAACTGCTCCCCGAACCAGCCGGCGATCTCTTCCCGCACCCCTTCGCGGCTGCCGAACAGCAGCGGCATACCGACAAGGTCCTCGGGGCGCACCGATTCCTTTTCCGCAAGCGGCGAATCGCGCCGCACCAGAACGCCGTAGCGCTCGCGTACCGGCATGCGGATGAACGCGTACCGGCCGATGTCCACGGGCTCCATCAGCAGCCCCATGTCGAGCAGGCCGTTTTCCATGCGGTCCTTGACGTCGTCGGCCGTCGCGCTGTAAATCCGGAAGCGCACGCGCGGGTAGAGCTTCCGAAACGCTACGATCTGCTCGGCCAGCACGGAAAAGCTGCGCGCCTCGGCGCAGCCGATCGCGATCTCGCCGGAGAGCGTGCCCTCGCTTTTGGTAAGCTCCTGCTTCGCCTTGTCCGAAAGCGCGACGATCTCCTGCGCGCGCTGCTTGAGCAGCAGTCCCTCCTCGGTCAGCGTGATGCGGTATTTATTCCGGTGGAACAGCTTCACCCCAAGCTCCTCCTCGAGCTGGATGAGCTGCCGCGAAAGCGTCGGCTGCGTCACATGCAAAAGCCCGGCGGCGCGCGTGATGTTCTCCTCCCGCGCCACCATCAGAAAATACCGCAAAACACGCAGTTCCATGCACTTTCATCGCCTTTCCGCCAGTTTTTTTCATTATATCGCTTTTTCGGCCCATTTTCAAGGCATTTCGCCGGCTGCAGTTTGCCGGAAGGGAACAAAGATTTCATCGCAAATTCAGCCGCATAACGCCATAAATACTATTATTCTGATTATTTTATACCGCTTTCGACGCTTTATTACAACAAATTTTCTTACCAATTTTCCGGCTTTCCCCTTGAAATAGCCCGGCGTATATGGTAGAATTTGTTCACAATTCAAATCACGCAGGAGGTAAGTCATGGAAAAACAAATAAAGATTATTATTTGTGCGGATGACGGCGAATGGAGCCGGGAGAATACCGACGCTATTTCGGCCAAAGGCGCGCAAGTTATGATCGCCGGAAGAAACGGGACGACGCTGCTTTCGAAGATTCGGGAAGAAAAGCCGGACGCCGTCATCATGGAGCTTTTCATGCCCGGTCTGGACGCGCTCGGCGTCATGCACGCGGTCAAAGCCGAAGGGCTCGAACAGCCCGTTTTTATTGTGACAGCGTCGTACTCCGCCCCCGCTCTGGAGCGCCAGGTCATGGAAGCCGGCGCTTCGTATTTTGCAATTCAGCCTTACAATAAATCCGAAATGATCGACCGCATTTTCGCGCTGACAGGGGGTAAACACCACGGCGCCTCCGGCACAAGCCGCGCGGACCTGCGCATTCAGGTCACGGAGATCCTCCATCAGATCGGCGTGCCCGCGCACATCAAGGGCTACCATTATCTGCGGGACTCCATCATCATGGCCATCGAGGAGCCGGAGATCATCAACGCCGTCACAAAGCAGCTCTACCCGAGCGTCGCGAAGCAGTACGAGACGACGAGCTCCCGCGTCGAGCGCGCAATCCGCCACGCGATCGAGGTCGCCTGGGACCGCGGCGACGTCGACGTCCTGAATTCTTATTTCGGATATACGATACATAACACGCGCGGAAAACCAACGAACAGCGAATTTATCGCAATGATCTCCGACAAGCTCTGTCTGCAGATGGACAACGTCTCCTGACTGCTTCTTCAATCAAAAAGTGAATCTATGCCACTTAATATACATGCTATTTCCCCAGTAAAACGCCCCGCATCCGATTTATAAGGACGCGGGGCGTTTATATAACAATTTTGATTTTACAATGCAAGCCCTTGTGGTCGGAAACGATCAGGACTCAAGCTGTGCCGTATACAGCTCATAATAATTGCCGCGCGCCGCGATCAGCTCGTCGTGGTTGCCGCACTCGGCAATGCCCTTGTTCGCGATGTACAGGATGCGGTCGCAGTGCTTGATCGTCGAAAGGCGGTGCGCGATGATGAAGCTCGTGCGCCCCTTGAGCAGCGCCTGCAGGCCTTCCTGCAGCAGGCGTTCGGTCTTCGCATCGATCGACGAGGTCGCCTCGTCGAGCACGAGGATCTTCGGGTCGGAGAGCAGCGTGCGCGCGAACGCGATGAGCTGCTTCTGGCCCTGCGAGAGGCGCGAGCCGCGCTCGTTCACCTGCGTGTAGTAGCCCTGGGGCATCTCGCTGATGAAGTCGTGCGCGCGCACGGTCTTGGCGGCCGCGATGACCTCTTCGTCGGTCGCATCCAGCCGGCCGTAACGGATGTTGTCCATGATCGTGCCGGAGAAGATGAAGCTGTCCTGCAGCATGATGCCCATCTGGGCGCGCAGGGAGTGCAGCGTCATCTTGGAGATGTCGTGGCCGTCAACCAGCACGCGGCCGGAATTGATGTTGTAGAAGCGCGAGATCAGGTTCACGACTGTCGTCTTGCCCGCGCCGGTCGGGCCGACAAGCGCGATCGACTCGCCCGCCTTGACGTCGAGGTTGAAATGCTCGAGGATATTGATGCTTCCGTCATACGAGAACGTCACGTCGTCGAACGTCACGTTGCCGCGGATCTCCGGCAGCGTCTCCGCATCCGGCGCATCGTCCACCGTGACCGGCTCGTCGATCATCTCAAAGATGCGCTCGAGGTACGCCACGGCGTTGATGAAGGTATTGTAGAGGTTCGAAAGCTGGAGAATCGGCTGCCAGAAGCGCCACGCGTAGGCGGAGATCGCGATCAGCGTACCGATCTGCACCGCGGGGCCGAGCATCGAAAGGCCGATCAGGTACATCGCGCCGACGACCCAGGTCGAGATGTTGTCGACCGAGACCCAGACGAGGTTCGAGGTGTACTGCGCCTTCATCCAGCTCTTGTACATCTTGGTGTTGAGCGTATTGTAGATTCCCGCGTTCTTCTCCTCGCGCGTAAACGCCTGCGTGATCTTCATGCCGTCGAGGCTTTCGTGCAGGTAGGCGTTCAGGTTGGAGCTCTTGTTCGAGACGTCCTGCCAGGCGCGGCGCTGCGCGGGCTTCAGGATCAGCACGATGATAAGGAACAGCGGGATGCCGGCCATGACGACCAGCGAGAGCTTCACGTCGCACAGGAACATGAAGACGGCGATCAGGATCAGGTTGAAAATCTCGAGGACAAAGTTGATGATGCCGTTCGAGAGCGCATCGGAAACGGAGTTGACATAATTGATGACGCGCGTGAGGATCTTGCCGTGCGGGCGGTCATCGTAGAACTGGAAGGAGAGCCGCTGCAGGTGCTCGAACAGGTCCTTGCGGATGTCGTAGATGATCTCCTGTCCCACAACGGTCATGTAGCGCGAGCGCTTGACCGAGAAAAGAATCGAAAGCAGGATCGAGACAAGCATGATCCCGGCGAGCAAAAAGAGCTGCGGGAAGTCCTTGTTCGGCACCGCGTCGTTCAGCGCGATCTCGATCAGCTTCGGGCCGACGAGCGCGCATGCCGCGGAAATGGCGGAGAAAATAATGGAGAGGATCATCTTCTTCGCGTGGCGCTTGATGTACACGCCGGCGCGCAGCAGATGCTTGATATTAAATGGAGTTTCGAGTGTTTCGTCCACATCATACCGGTTTCTGGCCATTACGCGACACCCCCTTCCCCTGTGATGCCGTTCTGGAGCTCGTAAACCTCGCGGTAGTAGCCCGGCCGCGCGATCAGCTCCTCGTGCGTGCCGACGTCGGCGACGCGGCCCTTGTCGAGGATCACGATGCGGTCGGCGCGCTTCGTGGTCGAGATGCGCTGCGCGACGATGATCTTCGTGCAGGCGAAATCGAGGTTCGCAAGCTGCTCCTGAATGTATTTTTCGGTTTCCATATCGACCGCGGAGGTCGTGTCGTCGAGAATCAGGATCGACGGCCGGACCGCGAGCGCGCGCGCCAGCGCGATGCGCTGCTTCTGGCCGCCCGAAAGGCCGGTGCCGCGCTCGCCGATGACCGTGTCAAAGCCCTCGGGCAGCTTGCCGGCGAAATCGACGCAGGCGATCTTCGCAAAGCGCTGCACGTCCTCCTCGGACAGGTCGGGGTTGCCGTAAGCGATGTTGCCGTCCACCGAGTCGGAGAACAGGAACACGTCCTGCGTCGCGATGCCGATGGAGCCGCGCAGCTCGCGCAGGTCGTACATGCCGACGGGCACGCCGTCGATGCAGAGCTTTCCGGCGGAAACGTCCGAAAAGCGCGGGATCAGGCTGATGAGCGAGGTCTTGCCCGCGCCGGTCGGGCCCATGATCGCGATGGTTTCGCCGGGCTTGATGTCGAGATTGATGTCGTGGAGGACCTCGGCGCCGTTGAGCTTGAGGTTCACGTGGTCGAAGGAAACGGCGCCCGCCATGCGTCCCTCTTTCTTCACGGCGTCGGCGCGCGTGACGATCGTGGAACGGGCGTAATACAGCTCGATGACCTTCGAAGCCGAGGCAAAGAAGCGCTGCAGATCGTTGATGAGCATGCCGAGCGTGCGCATCGGGTTGGTCAGCGTCCAGCAAAGCGAATTGAACAGCGCGAACGTGCCGACCGAGATGCGGCCGATGATCAGGAACGTGCCGCCGACCAGCAGAACCGCGATCGAAAGCGCCTGCGAAAGGCCGTCGATATACGGCGAGAACTTGAGCCACAGCAGCGAAGCCTTGAGGTTCGCCTCCTTGTAGTCCCTGTTCTTCTCATCGAAGCGCTCGATCTCGTAATCCTCGCGCGCGAACGCCTTGACGACGCGGTTGCCCGAGATATTCTCCTGCGCCGCCGTGTTCAGGCGGGAGAGCCGCTCGCGCAGGTCGACGTACAGCGGATGCACGCGCTTCGCGAACGCCTTCGTCAGGATGAAGATGATCGGCGTGACGGCGAGCATCGAAAGCGCAAACAGCCAGTCCACCGCGAGGAACGTGATCGTCGTCGTCAGGAACAGCACGACGCAGTCGATCAGCATGCGCACGACGTAGCAGACCGTGTGGCGCACCATGTCGAGGTCGCCGGTCAGGCGCGTCATCAGGTCGCCGGTGCGGTTCTTCGAGAAGAAGCTGGCGTCCTGCGCCTGCATGTTGGCGTAGAGCTCGCGGCGCAGCTTGAAGAGCAGCTTCTGCGAACAGGTTTCGTATGTAATGATCGAGAGGTAGTTGAACGAGGTGCGGAACAGCGTGAAGCCGATCAGCAGTGAGACGAGGAACACCAGGTGGCTCCAAAGCGCCGGCGTTACGCTGCCGCCCTGCTGCACCGGCGTAAAGACGGTGTCCATGATCTGTGCGGTCAGCAGAGAGTTGACGAGCGCCATCATGGAGATAAGCACGGTGGAGCAGAGCGCGAAAACGTATCGCTTTCGGCACCCCTCCAGGTTTTTCCAAACCCATTTCATCTGGAACATTGCGTAAGGACCTTCCTTTCCAATACAAACTCGGTTGTGCAATCCGGCCTGTTCAGACCGGATTTTAAGTTCCTGTATATTATAGCGAGATTGTTGCAAAATGGAAGCCTTTTTTGCAGTTTTCCCGCTGTAAAAACTTACAAACTTAGGCCGCACAAAACTTCAAAATGCATAAAAAAGCCCCACAGTCCTCCTGTAAAAGACATGTCCTCTGCAAAAAGACACGCTTTAATCAGGAAACTGTGGGGCAAAGACAAACCGAAAAGGGCCCCTCCGCATGTATTCCCCTGAAGCCGCTCGCCGGTCGGCTTCAACCGACTTTCACGGTACTTTGCGCTGAATATCGATCGCAACGGTTCGTCCGGGATCAATCCCATTCCAATTCATAAATGTATTCGTCTTCCGTCTCCCCGACACGGCGGAACCCGAGGTTTTCGTGCATTTTTTGAGATGCGGCATTCCATTTGAAAATGGATGTTCCCGTGATTTTCCTGTAGCCGAGCGCCGACAGGCGGCGGATGACCGCCTTCATGACTTTTGAACCGATGCCGACGCCGCGGTATTTCGCCTGCCAAATCGCAATCGGCGGGTTTTCCGGCCTGACCGTCACATCGCCAACCGATATATATCCGCCGCTTTCAAAAACCTGAATAAAATAGAATTCTCCGGCGCGCTCGAGGTATTCGCACATGCCGCGAATATACGCCTCGTCGGGGATCTTGTCTTCATCAAAAATCCCCTCTGAGTTTTGATATACAACGGGGTCGCGATACCCCTCGATCATTTTTTCAAAATCACCGTCAAACTTTTTCAGCCGCAACCCCTGTTCGATCTCGATGCTCTCCGGCTGTTCAATATTTTTAAACGGCATATGTTTCCTATCTCCTTCCCCGCCTGTATCGGACCGCAGCGCTTTGATTATTTAGAAGAAAAGCGGATGTTCCTCCGCCCCCAAACAGGACGCGATCGATGAACGCCGCCAAAAGCAGGCAAAGGCGATACCGCCTGATGATGGTATCGCCTTCGTACATTGCTGCGGTGTATTATCTGTTTGCGCTGGGGACAAAACGCGTCGCAGAGAAACGGTTGTCCCGCCCGGCGCAGCACCCGCGCAGGTCTGTCATTTTGCGCGGTGCGTCGCCTCAGATGCTGAACACCGTGAAGGCGTACTCCGCCTCGGCGCCGGGTTCCAGCTGGCGCATACCGCGCTTCTCGAGGAATTCGTCGCTCTCGCTGACCGCCGTCGCGCAGCCGGTCCACGGCTCCAGCGCGACATACGGGCCGTCGTTCGCCGCCGACCAGATGCCGAGCATCGGGAAGTCGGAAAACTCCATCATCACGCCGCGGCCGCTCTTGCGGCTCTTGAGCGAAACGCAGGTCGACTCGAGGTTGCTGAACACAAGCGCGTCGCGGTAGAACAGGCTGTGCTGCAGCGGAATGACGTTTTCGTCGTCGAGCGTATACGTGACCTTGTCGAAGTCGATCAGGCACTCCTTGAGGTCGATCTCGGGGCACTTCTGCGTTTCGGGCTTTTCAAAGACGATGTCGTAATCTTCAAACACCTCGCCCTCGGCGATCGGCAGGTTGAAGCCCGGGTGGCCGCCCACGCAGAACGGCAGCGGCTCGCTGCCCGTGTTCTCCACCTTGAATTCCGTCGTGATGCTGCTGCCTGCCAGCGCATATGAAACGGTGAGCCGGAAATCGAAGGGATACTGCTTCTTCGTCTCCGCGTCGCTTTCGATGACCAGGGAAACGGCGTCCTCGCGCTTTTCGGCCACCGTGAATTCACGGCGGCGCACAAAGCCGTGGCGGTTCATCTCGTACCACTCGCCCTTGATGCGCGTGCGGCCGTTCCGGAGCGCGCCGACGATCGGGAACAGGACCGGCGCATGGCCGCCCCAGTATTTCGGGTCGCCCTGCCAGATGTGCTCGAAGCCGTCGTCGCCCTTGAAGGAGACGAGCTCGGCGCCGAGCGTGTTGATCTCGGCCGAAACATTTTCATTTTGTATGTGGATCAGCATAACTCTTATCCTTTCTGCTTTCGGACGCCGCTGCCGGCTGTCCGCCCGTAATCTTATACAGATTCATTATAGCAAACAAAGGCGCTTGAAGCAAGAGAGAATCCGTGTTATAATCGGAAACAAATCCACAAAGCAAAGGAAGGATCCCCATGCGGGCAGTTATCCAGCGCATCAACGGCGCTTCCATCACGATCGACGGCAATGAAACGCGCGAAATCGGCGCGGGCATCGTCGTCTTTATGTGCGCGATGACGGGCGACACCGAGCGGCAGGCGGATTTTCTCGCGCAGAAAGTCTGCGAGCTGCGTATCTTCAAAGACGAAAACGACAAGATGAACCGTTCGCTGATCGACGTCGGCGGCGACGCGCTGATCGTCTCGAACATCACGCTGAGCGCCGACATGAAGCACGGCCGCCGGCCGGATTTCAGCCGGTCCGCCCCGCCCGAGGAAGCCAAGCGGCTCTACGACTACTTCGTCTCGCAGGTCGAAAAGCAGCCGGTCGGCCGGGTGTGCACCGGCGAGTTCGGCGCGCACATGCACGTCGACGTGCAGAACGACGGGCCTGTAAACATCATCATCGATACCGAACGCATCGGCAAGTAAAGGAGGCCCCATGACACGGCTATTGATCTCGATGACGGAATCCGCGTCGGCACAGGCGCTGCCCACGGCAAGCGAGCTGCAAAGCTGGCTGCAATCGCTCGGCGAGCAGGCCTTTCAGCTCGCCGTGCGCATCCTGTTCGCACTGGTCCTGCTGTTCGTCGGCACGCGGCTCATCAAATTCCTGCTGCGCCGCTTCAAGCACTCCAAGCTCCACGACCGCATGGATCCCGGCCTTGCGACGTTTACGGAGAGCGCCTCCAAGATCGCGCTGTACATTTTGCTGATCCTGATCCTGCTCGGCGTGCTCGGCCTGGAAACCACCTCGTTCCTCGCGCTGTTCACCTCCGGCGGCGTCGCGGTCGCGCTCGCCTTTCAGGGCGCGGTCTCGAACCTGGCCGGCGGCGTGATGATTTTGCTGTTCCACCCGTTCCGCGTCGGGGACTACATTGAGACGACGGAGCTTGCCGGCACAGTCAAGGAAATCAATGTGCTGTACACCGTCGTCGTCACGGCCGACAACAAGCGCATCACCGTGCCCAACGGCACGCTGACGAACACGGCGATCACCGACTACAGCGCCGAAACGATGCGCCGCGTCGACATCCTGTTTTCCGCCGCCTATGATTCCGACCTCGACATGGTGAAGGACACGATCCTGCAGGTGGCGCTCGCGCACGAAAAGGTCCTGCGGGACCCGGCGCCCGCCGCGCGGCTGAAGGCGCAGAGCGCCAGCTCGCTCGATTTCCAGCTTCGCGCCTGGTGCGCGCCGGACGACTACTGGGACGTGTTTTACGACATCAACGAGGGCGTGAAACGCGCCTTCGACGAAAAGGGCATCGTGATCCCGTTCCCGCAGATGGACGTGCACGTGCAGTCGTAAGCGATGCAAAACCCAGCTTCATTACACACAAAAGCAGAAGCGGGCAGCCTCCCCACCCGGAAGGCTGCCCGCTTTGCGTTTCTGTTTCCTCGCGATTTCAAAGATGCTGTCATGCATTATTCCACGCATCTTTTAATGCTTTGCGGTAATAATCATTGCAAAACGCGATTCTATAGCTATATTTCTCGGCATCCGCAAGCATGTACTCGGATACAGCAACATATTTAAAGAATTCCGGCGCACAGTAATATGCTTTATTTTTTCCAAACAGCTGCCCAAACGCAGCAAGCGAACCGATTACATCCCACGCACTATAGTAACGATCTTTTGCCCAATAAACAATATTGTTTGTGGAGTCCACCAAAACCCACTGATTATTGACAAAGCATTCATTCAACACATGGCCGTCTGTGTCGCTAAACGTGTATACAATGCGCGAAGGGATTCGCATTGCCTGCGTTAAAGCGCAAAACACACGCGCCACTTCACCACACCAGTCTGTCCCTTTGGCAATCAGCATTTCCTCCGTTCCGCCCCAAAAATAAGCATCCGGCGAAGGATATGCTCGCTCGTTTGCCTCGTGCGGCAAGGGATATATTTCTGCCATTTTCGACGTGAAGAAAGCCGCTTTATGAATTTTCTGCATTTCATCCATCTGGTCATCAACGAGCGAATTCGCTATGGTTTCGAGAATTTTCCGCTGCTGAATATACGCATCAAACCGAAAACGACTTACATCCGGTTGTTGATATAGGAAAGAATGGGTTTCTTTATCCAGAACAACGGCACAGTCTTGTATTACCGCGTCAACCGTGCCTTTTGCAAAAATCCTATTCTCCAACAATGTGTCGAGCGTAGGGGTGATTCCCCAAAATCCCGTTTTCATAATATCCCTGCCATTCAGAATTTTCCAGTGTTGTATGTGGTGATTTTTTAGTGTGCATCCAGGAATTTCCGGACGGCGCGCCGGTTTTTCAGGACGATCACGCGCACCGCCGGGGCCTGCTGCAGCATCGCGTAATACCGCGCGCGGTACGTTCTGTTGAAATTCCAGACGGTTTTGAGAAACGGCAGATTGATCCGCTCGGGGCAGCAGCCGCCCATGTCCGGCCGGCTCCGGCCGAGGTTCGTCAGCTCGCGCCAAAACACGCCCCACACGCAGACCCACCGCGGGAAATCCATGTAGATGACCGTGTCGCAGTACCGCAGCCGATGCGGGATCGTGCGGTTCATGTTCCCGTCGAGGATCCAGCGCGGCTTTTCCAGCTCGGCCTGCAGCAGGCGGTCGAATTCCTCGTTCGAGGCCGCCTGCCAGTTGTCGCGCCAGTACAGCGTGTCGAGATGGACGAGCGGCAGCCGCAGCTTTTCGGCAAGCGCTCGCGCAAACGTCGTTTTGCCGCAGCCGTTGCCGCCGATAATCAAGATCCGCTCCAAAGCCGTCCCCTCCGTTTCTTCCGCAATGTATTTTGCACAGTATAACACGGCGCCAGCCGGGAAAACAAGCCCCGCCGGCACCTTTTTTCTTTTATACGTTTCCGCTTATGCGCTTTCCGCACGCGCGGTGATCACGCAGTCCGCGCCCGGCCAGATGTGCTCGTCGAGGATCACCTCGCCGATGCTGTCCGCCGTGATGTGCCCGCCCGCCGGATTCTTGACGCTGAGGATCGCGCCGCGCACGTCGGCCTCCACGGTCGTGTTCTCAAAGGCGAGGTCGCAGTCGATCATCTCGCAGTCCTCGAGCACGAGGTTTTTCGCGTAGCAGAACGGCTGCGTGCCGATGATCCTGCACCGCACGAGGCGCAGGTTCTCGCTGTACCAGGCGAGGTACTCGCCCTTGATGACGCTGTCCTCGACCGTGATGTTCTTGCCGTGCCAGAACGCGTCCTTCGTATCGAGCACCGAATTGCGGATTGTGACGTTCTCCACATACTGGAACGAATACTTGCCCTGCATCTGCAGGTTTTCGATCTCCATGTCCCGCGTCTGCATGAACGGATACTCCGACTTCAGCGTGCAGTCCCGGATTTTGAGGCCGCGGCAGAACCAGCCGAATTCCGTCGACTCGATCGCACAGCCGCTGAGCACGGTGTCGTCGCACTCGCGCAGCGCCTTGATGCCGCCGAGGCGGCTGTTCTCGATACGCACATTCCGGTCGTACCAGAACGCGGCGCGGCAGGTCTCCGTCATGCGGCAGTCGCGCACGAGGCCGTCCGTCACATGCCAGAACGGGTAGCGCAGGTGAAAATCGCAGTCCTCAACCCGGACGCCGCTGCATTCCTTCAGGGCGGATTCCCCGTCCGCCGGGCCGTCGAACAAGCACTGACGGACCTCTATGTCCCGCTCGCCGTACAGCGCGCGCTCTTCGTCCAGCGTCAGTTTTTCAAAGACCTTCCCCATCGTTTCGATCCCTTTCCTTCTATTCAAATTTGAGCGCATGCTCACTTTCTGTCACCTTTCAAATTATAAGCAGAAAAGGCGGCCGTGTAAAATACTTTTTTCTTATCGGCCTGCATACGCGCCGGGCATAAACCGAAGCCCCCAAACGCCGTGTTGCGCAAATTCCGGCAGAAAACGGCAAATTTGCGGTAGACAAGCGCCGGAAAGTATCG
>DSLFC04101__coassemble_1733_pt1 | contig 10965 bp, 6 predicted proteins | sample DSLFC04101__metabat2_high_PE_006 | metagenome-assembled genome bin DSLFC04101
GCGGTGCGGTGCGCGCCGACGCCGGGGTGGTTCCGGCAGCCGCGGTTTTCGATGTCGTCCGTCAGCGCAAGGAACGCCGCGTGCGCGTCGCCGCTTTCCGCCCGGTACGCCTCGACCGCGCCCTGCAGCGCCGGCGCGAGGTCGAGCCCGAGCATGCCGTAGATCCAGACCAGCTCGGCCTTCGGGTTGCAGCGCCGCAGCGTGTGCAGGAAGTCCTTGACCTTCCGCTGCAGCCGCGCGATGTCCTCGGCGCAGAAGCTGCCGTCCGCCGCGCGGCGGTTTTCAAAGCTTTCGCCGGTCTGCGGGTCGCGCCACGCGGGCTGGTCGAAGGCGCCGCAGTCGTTCGTGCCGAGGTTGATGAAGATATAGTCCGGCTGCCAGGCCGCGAAGTCGTTCGGTTTATGCGCGCCGAGCGCCTCGTTCCGCGCGCCGGTCAGCAGGCCGCAGACCTGCTCATAGACCGGCGGCAGCGCGTTGTGCGGGTTGTTGTCCCACGCGCAGCCGACGCCCCAGCCGCTCTGGGAGAGGATGCGCACGTCGGCGCCGACGGCCTGCGCCGTCATGACCGCGTAGTTGTTTTCGGCGCAGAAGAACATCGAGACCCAGTCCTCCTCCGCCTTCGCGCCGATGCTCCCCTCGCCGCTCGTGATGCTGTCGCCGATGAACTCGAGCTTCAGCGCGCGCGGCTCGACCGGCTCAAAGCTGCCGTCCGTCTCGAGCGCGCAGATCTGCAGCAGACTTTCCGGGTCGCCGCTCATCGCCTGCGTATCCTTCACGATGCGCACGTTTTTGACGGTTTCCGGGTTCATGCCGCGGAACACGCAGACGCGGTGCGTCCCCTTCTCCGCCATGCGGCGGGACAGGAACTCGCCGTTGACGACGAAGCTGTACCACGGCTCATACATCGACCAGTCGGCGGAGAGCTCCACCCAGAGCTCGCCGCCGCGCACGTTGACCTCCAGCCCCGAGGCCGTCCAGAACAGCGTGAGCGGGTCCGTCTCCCCGTTCGTCCGCCCGTGCACAAGGTGCGGCACCTGTGAAATCTTCCAGCGTTTCATTGTTTCGTTCTCCTTCCCGAGCCTTCGGGGCTTTTCCGCCCGCAGCACCGTTTTTTCTTTCTTATTATATAGGCATCCGGCGGAAACGTCAACCGCCGCCAAAAAGCACGCAGCGATCGGCCCGCAGCGATGCAGAAAAACCGCGCGCCGGAGACGCGCAGAAGCCCCGCCGCTTCCGGAGGGGAAACGGCGGGGCCGGGTCGGTTTTTCAGTTTTGCTCAGGGACGGTCGTAGGTTTCCGTGCAGATCAGGCGGATCTCCTCGATGTCCATGCCGGTCTGGCCGAAATAGAGCTTGAGATAATTCGTGCCGCCGAACAGCACGCCGATGTCCTGCTCCATCGTGACGAGCTGGCCGTTCGTGCCGTTGATCATGATCATGCCGCGCAGCATGCCGTCGATGAAGATCGACATCGGGATCTGCGCCACCTCGCCCGCGTTCGACTTGACGCGCATCGAGAGCTTATACTTGCCGTTCGTCGTGTAGCGGATGCCGAACACGGTCGAAGCGCCCTTCTCGGTGTTGAGCTTCGCGATGTCGAGCGGCGCGCCGTCGTCGATCAGCTGGTACTCGACGTCGTAGGCGGCGAAATCCTCTGCGGCCGCCGCTTCCTCGGCCTCGCGCTCCTCGTCGCTGACGCGGCCGAGGCTGCGCTCCATGACGGGCGACTTCATGATGACATTGCAGATGTTCTTCGCCGCGCGCACGAGCGCCTCACGGCTCAGGCGGCCGTCCTTGATCGCCTCGGGCATGTTGTCGCCCTGGCTGTTCGAGGCCGAATCCGTATTGACCATGTTGAGGTCGTTCTGGGCGCGCACCTGCGCCGCGACGTTCGCGCGCGTGCCGGGCTCGCCCTCGTCGTTGCCCTTGGCCCACCAGTCGGTCATCACGGCGCCGGTGAAGCCCCACTCGCCGCGCAGGATCGTCGAAAGCAGGTCGTAGTTGCTGGCGGTCCACATGCCGTTGAGCGCGCCGTAGGTGGACATCACGAAGTAGGCGCCGCCCTCCTTCACCGCCATCTCAAAGGCCGGCAGGTAGATCTCGCGCAGCGCGCGCTCCGAAAGGATCGAGTCGATGTCGGTGCGGTGGAACTCCTGGTTGTTGCAGGCGAAGTGCTTGACCGTGCCGGTCGTGCCCCAGCGGTGCATGCCGCGCAGCTGGGCCGCCGCCATCTTGCCGGTGAGCAGCGGGTCTTCGGAGAAATACTCGAAGTTGCGGCCGTTCATCGGGTTGCGGTGGATGTTGAGGCCCGGGCCGAGCAGCGTGTCGATGCGGTTCTTTCTGAGCTCGAGGCCCTGCATCGCAAACAGCTCCTCGTTCAGCTCCTCGCTGAACGTGCAGGCGAGCAGCGTGCCGTTCGGCAGGCTGAACGCGATCGAGCCGCAGTCCATGCGGATGCCGGAGGGGCCGTCCGAGCAGCAGGCCGTCGGGATGCCGAAGTCGAGCAGGTTCTGCGTGACGCCGCCGAACGCGCCGCCGGTGCCCGCCGTGACCTTCGGCGAGTTCATGCCCTCGCCGCGGATGAGGCAGATGAGGTCCTCGTTCGGGATCTGCGCGATGAATTCGTCGAGACCGGCCTTGCCGTCGAACACGTCGCCGAGCCTCAGGCCCTTGTCGCCGCTGTAGGGCAGGCAGGCGGGCATTGCGGCCGCGCTGCGCTCCGTCATGCTGTAGGTGCGCTGCGGGACCGGCTCCCACGCAACCGTGTACGCGCCGTTCTCGAGCTTCGCGTGCATGCGGTCGAACGCGGTGACCGGCGCGCAGGCCTCGGTGCACTGCTCGACGACGGTATCCTCTGCGATCTCAAAGCTGCCGCTCAGGGAAGCGCAGCGGACGCACGCGCCCGTGTAGATGTTGTAGGTGCCGGCCTCGAGCACATAGGCCGACTTGTGGCCGGTGACGCCGCTGTCGTCGTACGACGCGAGCTTCGCGATTTCGAACGCGATCTCCACGGCCTCGCTCTCGCCGGGCTGCAGCTCCGCGGTCTTCTTGAACGCGCACAGGCTGCGCGCCGCCTTGCCGAGCTTGCCCTGCGGCGCCTCGGCATAGACCTGGACGACCTGCTTGCCCGGGACGTCGCCGGTGTTTTTGACGATCACGACCTCCTTGACGGTCTCGCCGTCCGATTCAAAGCCCGCGACCTCCATGTCGAACGTCGTGTAGGACAGGCCGAAGCCGAACGGGTACAGCACGCGGTCCTTCGCGAACGTCTCGAAATAGCGGTAGCCGACGTAGATGTCCTCCTTGTAGACGACCTTCTCGGGGTCGCCGAAGCCCTCGCTCGAGGGGTAGTCCGCGATGTCGATCGCGATCGTGTCGCTGAGCTTGCCGCTCGGGGAGACCGCGCCGGTCAGGACGTCGAGCACGCCGGCGCCGCCCTCCTGGCCGCCCTGCCAGACGTACAGCACCGCTGCGGGGTTGTACTTTTCGACCCACTTCATGTCGATGATGTTGCCGACGTTCAGCAGCACCGCAACGCGCTTGAACGCGCCGCAGACCGTCTCGAGCATCTGCTCCTCGGTCTTCGTGAGCAGGTAGCTGCCCTCGGTCGGGCTGTTGTCCTTATCCTCGCCGGCGGTGCGGCCGATGATGACGACCGCGATGTCGGACTCTGCGGCGGCCTCGGCGGCAAGCGCTGCGGAAACCGGCATTTCCTCCTGGCACCACGGCTCCTGCGCCCAGCCCATGCCCTTTTCGAACGGGTGCTCCGCCACCCAGTCGCGGTAGACGGTCTCGAGCTTTTCATTGACAACGACGTCCGGGCAGTCCTTCAGCGCGTCGAGAATACCGGTCACATACCGCGTATTGACCGCGCCGCCGGAGCCCGTGCCGCTCTTGTAATAATCAAACTGGATTCTGCCGAACACGGAAACGCGCTCGCCCTTCCGAATCGGCAGCGCCTTGTCGTCATTTTTCAGAAGGACGCAGCCCTCTGCGACGGTCTGCCGCGCCAGAGCGGCATAGCGTTCAAGATCAAGCTTATACGGATTCATTTTGGCATCTTTCCTTTCTGTCTTTTCTCGGGCCGGCCCTTCCAAAAGGCTGGCGGCCGGAGGCCCGGACCGCCCCCGCGGCCTGCCCGGGCTTTTCCTATATTCTATGATAATCGATTTTGGCTTTTCTGGCAAGAGCGCACAGAAAAAAAGTCTGTGTAAAATCAATTTATAGAAAAAACTAAAAAATTCCGCCATAGTTTTACATTCCGGAGATTGTAAAATTTACAGGAAACGGTTATCATAGATACAGAAATTGCAGCCCTGCGCAAAAGCGCACGCGCACGGCCGAAGGCTGCAAGCCACAAAACTGACAAGGACCGGTGAATCTATGCCCGCTTTTTACGCCCATTACCGCTTCGGCTGCGCTGCGCTCGACCGCGCGCAGCCTGCCGTACAGTCGCTTTGTCTCGAAAACCGCGCGCTGTACGATATCGGCCTGCACGGCCCCGACCTTTTTTTCTTTTACCGTCCCGTTCTGCCGAACAAGGTGAACCGCCTCGGCCATGAGGCGCACCACCGCTCCGGCCGGGAATTCCTCGCGCGCGGCAAAAAGGTGCTCGCCGCCGCCAAGGATCGGCGCGCCGCGCGGGCGTACCTGTACGGCCTGCTCTGCCATTTCGCGCTCGACACGCTGTGCCACCCGTACGTTGCGCAGGCCATGGCGGCGCTGAACGTGACGCACGCCGCGGTGGAGACTTCCTTCGACCGCGCGCTGCTGACCCGCGACAACATCGACCCGCTGACGTTCGACCCCTGCGGCCACTTCGAGACGACGCGCCGGAACGCCGCGGTCATCGCGCCGTTTTATCCGCCGGCCGTGACCGACACGGTGGAAAAAAGCCTGAACTCGATGGTGTTTTACGGGCGCGTGCTCTACAGCAGCAACCGGGCGTTCCGCGCGGTGCTCGACAAGGGGCTGTACGTCACGCTGCACCACGACGCGATCGCCGACATGATGATGACCGAAAAGCCGAACCCGCGCCTTGCGGACTGCGACGCGCAGATGTTCGCGCGGTTTGAGGAGGCGCTGGCGCTCGTGCAGAAGCTGTTTGCCGAGGCGGACAACTACCTCGAAAACGGCCGCCCCGCCGGGCCGGACTTCGACCGGACCTTCGAGGGCTGACCGCTTTCGCGCCCCACTCCCCCTGCGCCCAAAATTTCTGGAAAGAGGACTGAAGAACATGGAAAAATTCAAACTGACTCGCGGTGAAAAAGCCTGGATCCTGTACGACGTCGGCAACTCGGCGTTCATCCTGCTGGTCTCGACGATCATCCCGATCTACTTCAACGCGCTCGCCGCGGGCGAGGGCATCTCGGACAGCGACTATCTCGCCGCATGGGGCTACGCCGGATCCGTCTCCACGCTGCTCGTCGCCGTCTCCTCGCCGCTGCTCGGCACGCTGGCCGACCGCCGGAACATGAAGCCGATCCTGTTTGTCGCCTCCCTCATCCTCGGCGCGCTCGGCTGCGCCTGCCTCGGCTTTGCCTGGGGCTGGGTCTCGTTCCTCGTCATCTTCGTGATCGCGAAGGTCGGCTACTCCTCCGCGAACGTCTTCTACGACGCGATGCTGCCCGAGATCACGACGGAGTCGCGCATGGACAAGGTCTCCTCGCTCGGCTACGCGTTCGGCTACATCGGCAGCTGCATCCCGTTCATCCTCTCCCTCGTCGTCGTGCTGTTCTACGAGCGCTTCGGCATCAGCCAGACGACGGCCATGCTGATCGCCTTCCTGATCACGACCGTGTGGTGGGTCGGGCTGACGATCCCGCTGCTGCGCACCTACAGACACACCGCCTACTCCGAGACGAGCGGCACAAAGATCTCCGAGACGTTCCGCCGCTTCGTCCGCACCTTCAGGAACATACGCCGCGAAAAGCACATCTTCATCTTCCTGCTCTCGTTCTTCTTCTTCATCGACGGCGTCTACACGATCATCGAGATGGCGACGGCGTACGGCACGGCGGTCGGCCTGGATTCGACCGGCCTGCTGCTCGCGCTGCTCCTGACGCAGATCGTCGCCTTCCCGTTCGCGATCCTCTTCGGCCGCTTCGCCGCCAAGTACAGCACGGGCCTGCTCATCAAGATCTGCATCCTCGCCTATACGGGCATCGCGCTCTTCGCGATCTTCCTGCAGTACCAGTGGCAGTTCTGGACGCTGGCCGTCGCGGTCGGCATGTTCCAGGGCGGCATTCAGGCGCTGTCGCGCTCCTACTTCGCGAAGATCATCCCCGCCGAAAAGAGCGGCGAATACTTCGGCCTGTTCGACATCTGCGGCAAGGGCGCGTCGTTCCTCGGCACGCTGATCGTCGCCGTCGTCAGCCAGACGACCGGCAACGAGAGCATCGCCGTCGGCGCGATCGCCGTGATCTTCGTCATCGGCTTCGTCATTTTCTGCTACGCCGACAGGCTGAACCGCGCGAAGTCGTAACATATTGTCTTACGCCGCCGCGCCGCTTTTCCATCACGTAATTCGTCAGGTAAAGCCCCTGCCGCTCGACCTGCTGCGCCCGGACGACGCGGTAGCCGCGCTTTTCGAAAAACGGCCGCGCCGTGATCGACGCGTGCGTCGTGTACGCTTCGCACTGCACCGCCTGCTCCAGCGCGTCGCACAGCGCCGTCGCGACGCCCCGGCCCTGGTAGTCCTTGTGGACGTACAGGCGGTCGAGATACCCGTCCGCGTCCATATCGGCGAAGCCGTTCGTTCGTTTCCTGCAAAACCCGCACATCTGCGTGCGGCGCGCCAAAAGGCCCCGCTCTCCGGTGAAGAGCAGGGCCTCTGTTTTCAACTTACAGCCGATCAGCTGTGGAAAGAGTAGTTCGGCGCTTCCTTCGTGATCTGGATGTCGTGCGGGTGGCTCTCCTTGAGGCCGGCGCCGGTGATGCGCACGAACTGCGCCTTCTCGTGCATCTCGGGGATGTTCGCGCAGCCGGTGTAGCCCATGCCGGAACGCAGGCCGCCGACCATCTGGTAGATCGTATCGGCGAGCGGGCCCTTGAACGGGACGCGGCCCTCGACGCCCTCGGGCACGAACTTCTTGTTCTGCGCCTGGAAGTAGCGGTCGCTGGAGCCCTTGCCCATCGCGCCGAGCGAGCCCATGCCGCGGTAGACCTTGAACTGTCTGCCCTGGTAGAGCTCGTACTCGCCCGGGGCCTCCTTGCAGCCCGCGACGAGCGAGCCGAGCATGACGACGCTCGCACCGGCGGCAAGCGCCTTGACGATATCGCCGCTGTACTTGATGCCGCCGTCCGCGATGATCGGGATGCCGTACTGCGCAGCGACGCAGGCCGCGTCGTACACGGCGGTGATCTGCGGCACGCCGATGCCGGCGACCACGCGCGTTGTGCAGATGGAGCCCGGGCCGATGCCGACCTTCACGCAGTCGGCGCCCGCCTCGATCAGCGCGCGCGTGCCTTCGCCCGTCGCGACGTTGCCGGCGATAAGCTGCAGCTCGGGGTACGCCTTCTTGACCTTGCGGACCGCCTCGATGATGCCGTTGTTGTGGCCGTGCGCGGAGTCGAGCACGACGACGTCGACCTGCGCCTCGACGAGCGCTGCAACGCGGTCGAGCACGTCGGCCGTCGCGCCGATCGCCGCGCCGCAGAGCAGGCGGCCGCTGGCGTCGCGCGCGGAATTCGGGTACTGCACGGCCTTCTCGATGTCCTTGATCGTGATGAGGCCCTTGAGGTAGCCGTTTTCATCGACGATCGGCAGCTTTTCGATGCGGTGCCGGCGCAGGATCTCCTGCGCGTCCTGCAGCGTGGTGCCGACCGGCGCGGTGACGAGGTCTTCCTTCGTCATGACGTCGGCGATCTTCTGGTCGAAGTCGGCGTCGGTCATGAAGCGCAGGTCGCGGTTCGTGATGATGCCGACGAGCTTGCCGTTCTCGCAGACCGGCACGCCGGAGATCTTGTAGCGGCCCATCAGGTTGTCGGCCTCGCGCACCGTGTTCTCCGGCGCGAGGTAGAACGGGTCGACGATGACACCGTTTTCCGAGCGCTTGACCATATCGACGAGGTCTGCCTGGCGCTCGATCGACATATTCTTGTGGATGATGCCGATACCGCCCTCACGCGCGATCGCGATGGCCATCTCCGCCTCGGTGACGGTATCCATCGCCGCCGTCATGATCGGGGTATTGAGCCGGATCTTTCTGGTGAGCTGCGTGGAAATATCCACCTGTGCGGGCAGCACGTTCGATTCTGCGGGGATCAGCAGAACATCGTCAAAGGTCAGCCCCTCTTTGACAAACTTGGAAGTAAACTCTGTGTTCAGCATAGCCTCAACCATCCTTTCACTTTTCACGCTGCTTTTCGTCCTTCGGCGCGCCGCCAAAACCGCACAGCCCGCACGCCGTCCATTTGGTTATTGATAATAAATTCTATCACTTCGGCGGCCTTTTTTCAACCGGTTCGGCCGATGAAAAACAGAGATATTTCTCCTCACCTTACCGTTCCTTCTTAGGAAAAAGCGACAAAAAGCGACATGCTGTCCGCACAGTGCGGACGCGGCGGAAAATCCGCGCGGATTTCCGTTAAAAAGCGCGGAAAAAACTTGACAGCTCCGCCGCTTTGATATACATTTTACCTAGACCAACCGGGTTGTATTGAAAATTCGCAAAAAGGATGAATACCGCATGAGAAAACTTCATTTTCCTGCCCTGACGCCGCAGAACAGCGAGGCGCTGCGCCTCACCGTTCTGCAGAGCACCTTCTGGGCCTCCATGGCCATCGGCGGCTACCAGACCGTTTACCTGCAGAACAACGGCTTCCCCGCCGCGCAGTTCGGCCTGCTGAACGCCATCGCGTGCGCGGTCGCGATCGTCGCGATGACCTTCTGGGGCATGGTCAGCGACCGGATCGGCGGCGTGCGCAAGATCGTGATGCTGACGCTGACGCTCGGCGTCTCGCTCTTCGCGCTGATCCCGCTGATCCCGACCGGGCAGCCCTACTCTGCGCTTCTGTTTTTAATCGTCATCCCGATCGTCAACTTCTTCCGCTCGCCGATGTCGGCCTTCGTCGACAACCTGACCGTGCGCAACTGCGCGGAAAACGGGCTGAACTACGGGACCATCCGCAGCAGCGGCTCGCTGTGGTTCGCGATCGCCGGCATCCTCGCCGTCAACCTGCTGATCCCGGCCTTCGGCGTTTCCTCCACGTTCCTTGTCGCGGCGATCGTCATGGTCCCGACCATCCTCCTCGCCTTCTTCTGCCGCGAGCCGCAGAGCGGCGGCCGCGCAAGGAAAAGCCGCATGGGCGCGGGCAAGCTGTTCAAGGACCGCCGCTTCGTCACCTTTCTCATCTTCGGCTTTTTCTTTTACGTCGGCACCGCCTTTGAAAGCAACTTCCTGCCGTACCTGATGACCTCGATCAACATCGACAGCACAAACGTCGGCCTGGTGCTTTCGGTCCGCGCGCTGATGGAAATCCCGTTTCTGTTCTTTATCGTAAAGCTGCGCCGCCGCTTCCAGCTGCGCTACCTCATCATGCTCGCGGCGGCGTTTATGGGCGTTGAGTGCCTCCTCCTCGGCCTGTTCGTCACGACGCTGCCCGAATTCGTCGTGTTCGCCGCGGTCTTCGGCTTCGGCAACGGCCTGTTCATCGGCACGGCGACCAACTACATCTACGAGCTCGCGCCCGTCGAGCTGCGCGCCACGGCGCACGGCCTGTTCGTCTCCGTCTCGCAGATCGCCGGCATCCTCGGCAACCTGCTCGGCGGCTTCCTGTTCGACGCGGTCGGCGGCAAGCCGTTCTACCTGATCGCCAGCGGCCTGATGTTCCTCTCGATCCTCGTCTTCGCCGTCAGCTTCATCAAGAAGGGCGAAAACGCGCCCGCCGCGGAAAACAACTGAACACACAGCCGGATTTGGGGCCGCCGCCGCGCGGCCCTTTTCTTTTTATCTTTTTGCGCCCTGAAAACGCAGCGAAAGCGCATATCGTTTCGTCCGGAAAACACATGCAGAAAGGCCCCGATTCCCCACCGGCGGCCTTTCTGCATGGAACCGTGCATTCTGCCTTTCAACGAGTCGTCGACAAATTGTGAAAAACAAGCGTTTTGCCACTATACCGTGTGGTTTTCCACACTTTCCACCGAGTTTTCCACAGCCTTTTCGGGGGAAATCCAGCATAATTATTCATTCAAAAAGCAAGATTATTCCCGCTTTTTCCCGCGGCCATTTTGAAAATATTTGCGGAAATTCCGCATATTTTGCCGTTTTATGGAAACCGCGTGCTAAAGACGATATACATCGATTCTGTATAATCTGTTGTGCTTTCCTGCTTTTCCACATATCCGCAGGAAAAGTTTTTCACATGGGGGCGCGGAAAAAGCGGAAAACTGCGTTCTGCGCCCCGCGTACAGCGCGGAGCTGCGCGCAAAAAGGCCGCCGGACCGGCGGTTTCGCACCGGGCTTCGGCGGCCTTTGTTTGTTTACTTCTTCGGGACGATGACGTCCTTGCCGCCCATGTACGGGCGCAGCGCCTCGGGGATGCGGACGCTGCCGTCGGCCTGCAGGTTGTTCTCGAGGAACGCGATCAGCATGCGCGGCGGGGCGACGACCGTGTTGTTCAGCGTGTGCGCGAGGTACTTGCCGTCCGGGCCGTTGACGCGGATGCGCAGGCGGCGCGCCTGTGCGTCGCCGAGGTTCGAGCAGCTGCCGACCTCGAAGTACTTCTGCTGGCGCGGCGACCAGGCCTCGACGTCGACCGACTTGACCTTGAGGTCCGCGAGGTCGCCCGAGCAGCACTCGAGCGTGCGCACCGGGATGTCCATGCTGCGGAACAGGTCGACCGTGTTCTTCCAGAGCTTGTCGTACCACATCATCGAGTCCTCGGGCTTGCAGACGACGATCATCTCCTGCTTCTCGAACTGGTGGATGCGGTACACGCCGCGCTCCTCGATGCCGTGCGCGCC
>DSLFC04101__coassemble_1836_pt1 | contig 10550 bp, 8 predicted proteins | sample DSLFC04101__metabat2_high_PE_006 | metagenome-assembled genome bin DSLFC04101
GTCATCTGTGAGTTTACTCGCTTAAAGCTGGATCTAATCCATATACTTCCCGCATGGAGCGGTAATTCGCCGGATCTGTGGGGACGATGTTGATCTTGTATTATCGCGCCTTGCAGGACGGACCGGCCAGCATCGTTGTACCAATCGACAAGCTAAGTATCCTGGTAACAGTAGCTTTTTCATGGCTGGTTTTTCGCGAAAAGTTGACCGCCCGTTCCGGATGGGGACTGGCTCTCATTGTTTGCGGGACACTGGCAATGCTGCTTTGAACCCCTCCTATATTTGCAACTCATTTGACATCGGCGGGTGAACCCCCTTGGCGCAAAGTGAACCCCCTAACGACAAAGGGGGTTCATTTGTATCACAATTAGGGTCATTTGCCACAACAGAAAAATCCGAACCTTGTGCCGGCTGGCGCGGGGTTCGGATTTTTTTATTTTTCGCAGCGCGCATACGGTTTTGCGCGTTGCGTTTTCTCGCTGTACATCAAAAGAAAGAAGGCTCCGAACGGCCGAAGGGCAGTCCGGAGCCTTGTTCCGTCCGGAAAAGGCGGTTGCGGCGGCGTTTGAAGCGGCGTGGGGCGCGCTTCATTGTGCCGGAAAAATTTTTTCAAAAAATTTTTCCAAAATATAAAACCTTTTTCGAAGCTCACCTGTCTTAGTCGTGTAAGTGAGGTGAGATTCACGAAAAACAGGAATATTATGCAGTGGTTTGTGTGTTTGTTCAGGAAAGGCATGGACGAATACACAGAGAACAAGCAGCAAAAGGAAAAGATATTCCGGATTATTAAGGAAAGGCAAAAATCGGAAGGGGAAGGCAGGACATGGACTACAGACAGGCAGTAAATCTCGCGAAAGCGGGAAAGGAAGAGGGCTTTCAGTTTTTATATGAAAGCACCTACAAAAGCAAGTATTATTTGGCGCTGAAGTACCTGAAGGATGAGCAGGCGGCGCAGGACGTTTTGCAGGAAGCGTATATCAAGGCTTTTGCAAAGCTGGATTCGCTGGAACAACCGGAGCGGTTTCCCGCGTGGCTGGGCGTCATCGTGGGCAATCTGGCCAAAAACAAGCTGCAGAAGAAAAACCCGCTGTTGTTTTCGGACGTCGCCGTCAACGATGAGGACGAATCCTTTGCGTATGAAATCGAAGATGAGAATCCGAATTATCAGCCGGAGCTGTCCTACAGCAAGCAGGAAACCCAGCAGCTGGTGCATGAAATGATCAACGCGCTTTCTGAAGAACAGCGGGTTTGCATTTTAATGTACGAGATCGAGGGAATCCCCATCCGGGAAATTGCAGCGGCTTTGGGCTGCTCGGAAAATACGGTAAAGTCCCGTTTGAACTACGGCCGGAAGAATCTGAAGAAAAAAGCGGAAGAGCTGCAGAAAAGAGGGTACAAGCTCTACGGCGTGTCGGCGCTTCCCCTGCTTCTTTGGCTGCTTCGCAGAGAGGAATCCGATTTGTTGGCAGACGGCGTGTTGGAAATGGCCCAGAGCCGGGCGGCCGGACAGATTTTTTCACACGCGGGCACAGAAGAAACCTTCGGTGCGAAGGCGGCCGACGCCGCGCAGAACGTGTGGGAAAGCGGCAGGACCGCTGCGGCGGGAGCGGCGAAGAAAGGGTTTCTGCATACGGTCGCCGGAAAGGTAACGGCGGTGCTGGTCGGTCTTGCCGTGGTCGGCGGCGCAGCGGGGACGGCCTACACGGTCTATTCCATCGGCTCGCGGCTAGACGAGCTGCCGTTCCGTCTTGGTGCGGAGCAGAGTTCCGCGGTCAGCACCGCGGCACCGGAAACGTCGACGGCGCCGCAGGAGGCGACACCGGCACCGACGGCAGAACCGTCTCCGACGCCGGAAGCGCCGCAGGTCCGGGAAATGGCGGAAGCGGACTACCCGGCGCTGATTGCCGGAAATCTGACAAAGGCCGAAGTGGAATACGTCTTAGCCTATGGGCCCGAGGAGATTACGGAGCAGGGGCTTGAGCAGATGGACTACGTCAATGCGCTGAATACCCTTTGCCAGGGACCGGAAGGGAGCGGAATGGCGTCGACGGGGCAGGTCAACCCGATAGAAAGCTACGGCCATGACAGCCAGTACCGCTCGGAATATTCGGTGGCAGACGTAAACCGCTTGTTCCGATCGTTTACGGACTACCAGTTCACAGAGGAAAACCACGGCGCAAATGAATGGAATATTCAGGTAGTCGGAGAAAGCATATGCTTCTTCCCCGCCACAATAAACTTTACGGCGGAAACCAATATTATTTCTGCGGAATACACCGACGAGGAAATGACGCTGTATTTCACCTATGACCGCCATCTGTACGACATGGGGATCGTAGACACCCACGCCGAAAAAAGGGCGATTCTCCGTCCCAATGCAGAGGGAAAATATCAGATTGTGCGCATTGAAGAAGCGGAAATCGAAGCCGGGCAGGAGCCGGCGCAGGAAACGGCGCCGCCTGCTTCGGCGGATGAGCAAAGCGTTGATGCAGCATACGCCGGCGTGCTCGATTCCGTAAAAAACGGGGAACGGGCGTACCAGTTCACCGATGGGCTGGATTATACCGGCGCGGTCAAATATTTCTATCAGGATCTCAATCAGGATGGGATCAAGGATTTGGTCATCGGGGCGGAATGCACGCAGGGGCCCTTTATGGCTATGGACTGTAAGTTCTACAGCTGCCAGGAGCAAAACGGCGGTTACCAGCTGGTCGAGGTGCCGGGTTCTCAGATTGTGACGGAGCTTTGTCTGCCGCAGGATGGATACGGCGTGTTCACGCTGGAGTATTCCCGCGGGACGGGAATGTATGAATGCAGCCGGATCACGCTGGAAAACAACGCGATCAAGCTGACGAATATGCCGGAATACCGTTTTCAGCTGGGCGATTCGGCGCAGGAAGCCTTTGCGGCAGCAAATCCGGATGTTGTGTGGATTGATTTGATCTGAACTTGAGGAGGTGAAAGACATGATTGGAGGCGGAGATGTTTCGCCGTTCGCGGGCATATTCACAATACTGACCATATTCATGGTGGCTGCAGCCGTGGGTTTAATTGCAGGCGTGGTTATAATGACTGTTTTGGCGGTCAAAAACCGTGCGTCTCAGAACAATATGATCCAGACCATGCCGATGAAAAGGTTTTGCATATGCCTTGTAGCCGGATCGGTATCCAGTTTTCTCGTGAGTGGCTGCCTGAGTATGTTACCGGCTGCGATGTCGTCCGTTGTCGGGGTTATAATCTTTTTCCTGGTTATTGCCGCATATTCCGCGCTGCTCTTCTTCCTGATATACAAGCCTTTAGAGGCAAAGGTGGGCAAGAGCTATGCGCTGGTCGGCGGCATCGCATTTTCGGTTGTTATTGCGATTGTGCTTGCCACAATGGGCGTTAATGCAATTACTTCCCTGCCGTTGTGCATTATTTTGGCCGCAGCCTATACCGCGATCATTTATGCATACGCTGCCAAATTTGAAAAGAAAAAGAATAGGTTCTGATTTTAATTTATTGGATTATTCTTTTGGTTGGTGATTCCAAAAACCAAAAAATCCGAGCCCTTTTTTGCGGCTCGGATTTTTTTGTTGCGTTTGTTGCATCGGGAATGGGCTTGTCCGTGCGTTCACCGGGGTGCGCGCGGTATTTCAAAAAGGACATGCGCGAATTTTTAATTTACATTCCGTTCAAAAGTCCTTGACAAATCCGAACGGGCGGCGTAAGATAAAGGGCACATCGATAAATGCAGTGAAGCAGGACACATTTTACGGGCGACTGCACCGCAGAGAGCTGCCGGGTGGTGCGAGGCAGCATGTGTAAGACCGGTAAAATCTCCCCTGCCAGCAAGTCGGGCGAACACGCGGCGTACGCGCGCTACTAATCCGGCTCGGTTTTGCCTCCGTTATCCGGGCAGCGCAGTAGGATGCTGCGCATGAGCGGCCGCTCCCCTTTTGGCGGCAAATGAAGTGGTAACGCGGAGATTTCGTGGCAATGCACAGAACCTTCGTCTTCAGTCAGTATGAGAACATACTGGTCGGAGACGAAGGTTTTTTGTTTTGCGAAGCTGCTTATCGAGGGAAAAACGATCCCACACGGAGATCGAGAGCAAAGAGGGTCTTAAAAAATGAACACACTCGTTATTGTCCTGATCGCGGCGGTCTGCCTCATCGCGGCCTATGCGTTTTACGGGCGGTGGATCGCGCGCAAGTGGGGGATCGACCCCAAGGCGAAAACGCCCGCCGTCGTCAAAAACGACGGCAAGGACTATGTCCCGACAAACGGCTGGACCGTATTCAGCCACCAGTTCAGCTCCATTGCCGGCGCCGGCCCCGTTACCGGCGCGATTCAGGCTGCGGTTTTCGGCTGGCTCCCGGTTCTGCTCTGGGTGCTGATCGGCGGCATCTTCTTCGGCGCCGTCACGGACTTCGGCGCGCTGTACGCCAGCGTCAAGAACGAAGGCAAATCGATGGGCATGATCATCGAAAAATACATCGGCAAGCTCGGCAAGAAGCTGTTCCTGCTGTTCAGCTGGCTGTTCACGCTGCTCGTCATCGCGGCGTTTGCGGACATGGTGGCCGGCACCTTCAACGCCTATACGGTGAATGAAGCCGGCGCGCAGGTGCTCGCGGAGACGGCGGCCTCCAACGGCGCGGCCGGCACGATCTCGCTGCTGTTCATCGCGTTTGCGATCCTGTTCGGGCTGATCCAGAAGAAATGGAACCTCACCGGCTGGAAGGAGGGCGTCGTCGGCCTGATCTGCACGGTGGCGGCGCTGGGTATCGGCATGTGCTTCCCGATCACGGCGAGCCAGGCGGTCTGGTCCTACATCACGTTCGTCTATATCGCCTTTGCGGCGATTCTGCCGATGTGGCTGCTCAAGCAGCCGCGCGACTACATGACGACGTTCATGTTCATCGGCATGATCGCCGCCGCGGTCGTCGGCCTCGTCGTCGCGCACCCGACGATGAACCTGCCCGTGTTCACGAGCTTCCACAGCGACAGCCTCGGCGACCTGTTCCCGATCCTGTTCGTCACGGTGGCGTGCGGCGCGGTTTCGGGCTTCCACAGCCTTGTTTCCAGCGGCACCTCCTCGAAGACGATCGAAAATGAACGCGACATGCTGAAGGTCGGCTACGGCGCGATGGTGCTCGAGAGCCTGCTCGCGGTGATCGCGCTCTGCGTCGCCGGCGCGGCGGCCGCGTCCGACGGAACCGCGGCGGTCGGCACGCCGTTCCAGATCTTCAGCCGCGGCGTCGCGGGCTTCCTCGAGATCTTCGGCATCCCGTCGTATGTCGCGCAGTGCTTCATGACGATGTGCGTTTCCGCGCTGGCGCTCACGAGCCTCGACGCCGTCGCACGCATCGGGCGCATGAGCTTTCAGGAGCTCTTCGCGCAGGCGGATATGACAAAGGCGCCGCTCTGGCGCCGTGTGCTGTGCAACACGTACTTTGCGACGTTCATCACGCTGGCGTTCGGCTTCCTGCTCACGAAGGTCGGCTACTCCAACATCTGGCCGCTGTTCGGCTCGGCGAACCAGCTGCTCAGCGCGCTGGTGCTCATCACGCTCTGCGTGTTCATGAAGGTGACCGGGCGCAGCAACAAGATGCTGTTCCCGCCGCTGATCATCATGCTCTGCGTGACGTTCACGGCGCTCGTCCAGCGCCTGATCGGCCTTATCGGCGCGATTCAGGCCGGCAGCGCGACGTTCGTCACCGAGGGCCTGCAGCTGATCATCGCTGTGCTGCTGATCGTGCTCGGCGTCATCATTGTCGTCAATTCGCTCAAGTCGTACTTTGAAGCCAAAAGGGCGGGGGAGACCCCCGACAAGGCGGCGCGCGGCGAGGTGAAAAGCAGCGCTGCGCTGCGTTCAGACCGGGCGTAAGTTTTTGATTTTTCACGTATTGCGGCGGGGAAAATCTGCAAAAAAACACAGGGGTTCGGCTTCTGCGGGAGCCAGACCCCTGTGCTTTTGTTTTACTGCGGCGGAAACAGGCGCAGCGTCTCCGGCACGGCGATCGCCGGGCGGGAGAAGTCGGCCTTTGAAAACAGCGGGATCAGCTCGCGCGCGGCCGCCGGCTCCGGCCGGTCGAGCACGCCGAGCAGGTATGCGAGGCTGCCGCAGAGCGCTTCCGGCGAAAACCGCGCGCGCAGGGCGCCGACGTCCAGATCGCGCTCGCGCTTGCTGAGCCGGCGGCCCGCTTCGTTCGTGAGCAGCGGCACGTGGCCGTAGCGCGGCGCAGGCGCGCCGAGCGCTTCGAGCAGCTGGAGCTGGCAGGCGGTCGAGGCGAGCAGGTCGCGCCCGCGGACGACCTCCGTCACGCCCATGCGCGCGTCGTCGACCGCGACGGCGAGCTGGTAGGCGTGGACGCCGTCGCTGCGGCGGACGAGAAAGTCGCCGAACATGGCCTGCACGTCGAAGGACTGCGGGCCGAGGAACAGGTCGTCGAATTCCACCGTGCCCGCGGGTGCGCAAAACCGCAGCGCGGGGGCGCGCGTCCGGCTTTTTTCACGGACCTCTGCGGCCGAGAGCCGGCGGCAGGTGCCCGGGTAGCGGAAGACGCCGTCGCCCGCGTGCGGCGCGGAAGCGGCGTGCAGCTGGGCGCGCGTGCAGAAGCAGGGGTAGATCTTGCCCTGCGCCTTCAGCGCTTGCAGTGCGTCCTCGTAGAGCGCGCGGCGCTCGCTCTGCAAATAGGGGCCGCAGTCGCCGCCGGCCCCGGGGCCCTCGTCCCAGTCGAGGCCGAGCCAGCGCAGGTCGTCCATGAGCTGCTCGGCGTAGGCGGGCTTGCAGCGGTCGGGGTCGAGGTCCTCGATGCGCAGCAGCATCACGCCGTTTTGGCTGCGCACCGAGAGCCATGCGGCGAGCGCGCAGCAGAGGTTGCCCAGGTGCATGCGCCCCGAAGGGCTCGGCGCAAAGCGGCCGCGCACGGTTTTGGCGTCAGCCATCGGCGCCGCCTCCCGAAACAGAATGGTTCATTTTGCAGTTCCCCTCTCAGCCGTATTTCCTTTTCAGTATAGCAGATCTGCGGGAAAATCACAAGGCGCGGCGGTTTTTGCGCGCACGGGGCGAAACGCAACAGGGCAAAACGAAAGGGCAGGCGGCGAACCGTCTGCCCTCTTTTTGTGGCGAAATCAGAGAATGTTGTCGATCGAAGCCTCGCCGATGCTGCCGCCGAAGAAGCCGGGGGTCAGCGGTGCGGGACGCTCCGGGCAGGACTGCAGGGTGTAGACCTTGTTGTCCTTCATGGAGTGCTCGATCGCGTCGATGATCTCGACGGTGTGGAGCGCAAGCTCCGCGCTGCTGCGGTGCGGACGGCCGCGGCGGATGGCGTACGCCATATCGACGACCGCAAGGCCGCGCCAGCTGTTGTAGCAGGGCTCGCGCTTGCCGCTGAGCGTCGGGATGCTCGGGTCGGTGTCGCCGAAGCCGTGCGTGAACGGCACGCGGAAGACTTCATTCTTGCCGTTGACGGCGTTGCCGACGCGGGTGAGGTACACGTCGTTGCCCCAGCCGCCGAAGTTGTTCGGGTCGGGCAGCGTCAGGATGCCCTCGGTGCCGTAGATCTCCATCTTCGGAACCTCCGGGAAGAAGCCCTCGGAGCAGAAGGTCAGGCTGCCGAAGCAACCGTTCTTGAACTCGAGCGCGCCGAGCATGACGGTGTCGCCGCGGCGCTTGCCGCCGATTTCGTGCGCGATCGGCTCCTTGTAGTGCGGATGGCGCGGGTTCTCGTACACGCGCTCGTCGTAGAACTTCGTGTAGCCGGAAACGCGGTTGACCGCGCCGAGCATGTTGACGAGGACGTTGATGTAGTAGCCGCCCATGTCGTGGGTGATCGTCGTGCCGGCGGAGCCCGCGGAGGGGTCGGCCGGGTCGCTCGCGGCATAGTGCGAATTGTAGCCGCGGTAGCACATGGCGTGCGCGATCAGCGGACGGCCGATGGCGCCGTCGTCGAGCAGCTTTCTCGCGGTCTGGAACGCCGCGCCCATGTAGCAGTCCGGCGCGCAGCCGAGACGCAGGCCCTTCGAAGCCGCGAGTTCGTAGTTCGCCTTCGCGCCCTCGAGCGTGTCGCCCATGGCCTTTTCGGAGTAGACGTTCTTGCCGGCCTCGAGGATCTGGCGCGTGACGGCCGTGTGGTTCCACAGCTGGGTCGTGTTGATGACGATCTCGATCTCCGGGTCGTTCAGGATCTCTTCGTTCGTCATCTGGCGGATGCCGAAGAGCTCCGCGCGCGCCTTGCTGCGCTCGGGGATGAGGTCGGAGCAGCCGACGACGTCGATGATGTTGAAGCCGCCCTTGACGAGCGTGTTCAGATAGGTGTAGCTGATGTTGCCGCTGCCGATGAGCGCAACCTTTACAGGCTTGACGGTAGACATGATAAAACTCCTCCTTATTGAATATGCAGGACGTCCCGCATATAGTCGATGCTGATCTGCAGGCTTTCGAAGACCGGGCGCTTCGTCTGGTCCTGCTCGATGTTGTACCACTCGACGCCCGCGTCGCGCGCAGCCGCCGTGATGGCCTTCCAGTTCAGGTTGCCCTGGCCGACTTCCGCGAACATGCGCGGCACGTCGCCGAGCCCCACAATTTCGGACGCGCAGTCGACTGCGTAATCCTTATAGTGGATGATCGGGATGCGGCCCTTGAGCTTTTCGATCCACTCCACCGGGTCGCAGCCCGCGGCGGACGCCCAGAACACGTCGAGCTCAAACGCCATGAGCTCCGGGTCGGTGTTTTCGATGAGAATCTGCAGGCCGCTCTTGCCGTTCAGCTCCGGGAAATTGCGGAACTCCTGGCTGTGGTTGTGGTACTGCAGGCGGATGCCGGTGCCGCGGAACGGCTCGGCAAGGCGGTTCAGCTCCTCCGCATAGGCGTAGAAGCCGTCCGCGCGCCGCATCATGATGCCGGGGATCGAGGGCGCGCCGAGCACGGTCACGCCGTACTGCTTCGCGGTTTCGACGGCCTTCTCCGGGTCCTTGATGTCGGTGTAAACGCTGCAGGGCGTGAGGCTGTATTCCCTGAGCAGGGCGAGGTCTTCCGCAGCGGAAAGGCCGACGCCCGTGCCGAGACCGCTCTCGATGCCGTCAAAGCCGAGCGCATGCAGCTTTTCGTATGTGTTTTTGACCTGCTCCACGGTAAAGACCTGGTGGCGCAGCGTCCACGGCACAACGCCGATAGGCATATTGGATTCCTCCTTGTTTTGACTTTTCAATCGCGATGCGTTGCGCATCGTCGGCTCCGGTCTGTCACCGAAGCGTTCAACTCCCGGGCGCGCCTGGCGCCGTGCTCCCCTCCTTTGTCTTTATATTTGCCTTGATTATAGCTTTCCCGCCCGCCAAAGTCAATGTTATTTATGAAAATTCACATAAAAAACTTTTCGGGGAAATTTAAAATTTAGGGGCTTGTGCTGTCCTGCCCGCTGTGCTATACTGGGCGTGAGCTTTGGGGAAACGCCCGCGGCGGCGCGGGTCAAAGTTTGAAGAGTCAATTCCGAAACGGGAGAAAGGAAGGATCGTTTATGTTCCAGTCGATCAGTCTCGGCCTGGCCAACGTGGCCGAAACGGATTTTGAAAAGAAGCTGCTGCTCGCGAAGCGCCACGGCTTTACGGCGATCGAGTCGAGCGCGCAGGAGGTCATGGAAAACGGCGTCGAAAACGTGAAGGCGCTGCTCGAAAAGCACGGGATGCAGATCTCCGGCTCGAACCTGCCGTTCCACCCGGCGCAGGTCGACGACGCGGGCTTTGAGGCCGCGATGGAGGCCCTGCCGGCGCAGGCCGCCGCGCTCAGCGCCGTGGGCTGTACGCGCTGCATCATCTGGATTTTCCCGGCCAGCGACACGCTGACGAAGGAGGAAAACTACGCGCTGCACAAGACGCGCCTCTCCCGCGCGGCCGCGGTGCTCGCGCAGTACGGCATGCGGCTCGGCCTCGAGTTCATCGGCCCGTACACCGGGCGCAAGGACAAAAAGCACGTCTTTATCTATACGGCGGAGGAGATGCTCGGCCTCGCGAAGGACTGCGGCGAAAACGTCGGCCTGCTGTTTGACGCCTACCACTGGTACACCGGCGCGAACAACAAGGATGTTTTCGACCATATCCCGGACGAGCGCTGCATCGTCAGCGTCCATGTGAACGACGCGCCGGTCGGCGACCGCCTGGCGCTGCCGGATTCCCCGCGCGCGCTGCCGGGTGAAACGGGCATGATCGACATCGCCTGCGTGATGAACGGCCTGAAGAAGATCGGCTACACCGGCCCGGTCGTCGCCGAGCCGTTCAGCCCGAAGCTCGCCGAGCTGCCGACAGACGACGACAAGGTCGCCTGCATCAAGGCCTGCCTCGACAGGATCTGGCCGTAAGGCCGCGCGTATCGGCGCGGAAAGCGGAAAAACAACGGCCGTCCCGTGAAGCGGGCGGTGCGGATTCAGACACAGCAAGCCACCCCGAAGCCAGGCGCTTCCGGGTGGCTTGCGCGATTTTCAAGGGGGCGGTGCAATGGAGGAAGCGGTCCGCGCGGCGGTGCGGTTTGCGGCGGAGCGGGCGGCCGAAACCGAGCGGGAGGACGTGCGGGA
>DSLFC04101__coassemble_2358_pt1 | contig 8998 bp, 6 predicted proteins | sample DSLFC04101__metabat2_high_PE_006 | metagenome-assembled genome bin DSLFC04101
CAAATGGAAGCAAAAAATCAAAATTGTCCGGGGTGCCTCCATTTCCGATTTTCGGAAAAAGGCATTTTTTTGTTCAAAAAAGTGTTCGCCCAAAGAGGACATGTGTGCATGGTGTAATGATACCTGCAGGAATGTCTGGCGAAAACTGCATGGCGGCGGCCGGATGCCGCCAAACATTAGAGAAAGAGGAATGATAGCATGGCGAAGTACGTGGTGAAGCGCACGATCCTCGCGATAATTACGATTATCCTGATCAGCGCGATCACATTTTTTGCAATGTACGCCGTACCGGGCGGCCCGTTCGACAGCGAGAAGGCGCTGTCTCCCGCGGTGCAGGCGGCATTGGAGGAGCGCTACGGCCTCAACGAGCCGGTTCCCGTTCAGTATTTCAATTATATGCGCCGTCTGATCTGTGAACTGGATTTCGGCGTTGGATTGAAAACGGGGCGCGACGTTTTCACAACGATCATGACCGGTATGCGCGTCAGCGCGAAGCTCGGTCTTTCCGCTGCGGCGGTGGCGATCGTATGTGGACTTGTGCTCGGTTCCGTTGCGGCGCTGAACAGGGGAAAGCTCATCGACCGACTGATCGTGTTCTTCTCGACGCTTGCGACCTCGGCCCCGAGCTTTGTTCTGGCCACGCTGCTTCTGCTGGTGTTCTCCATACAGCTCGGCTGGGTGCCGGCATGGACGGCGACGAATCCAAATTATGTCCTGCCGGTGATTTCGCTCGCCATGTACCCGATGGCCTACATCACGCGATTGACGAAAACGAGTATGCTCGACGCGCTGAACCAGGACTACATCCGCACGGCGCGTGCAAAAGGCGTACCGAGCTATAAGGTGATCTTCAAGCATGCGCTGCGCAACGCGCTGATCCAGGTCATTACATACGTCGGCCCGATGATCGCGTTCATCATCACGGGCTCCATGGTTGTGGAGACGATCTTCTCCACGGGCGGTCTCGGTCAGGAATTCGTTTCGGCCATTACGAACCGCGACTACACGATGATCATGGGCACGACGATTTTCCTTGCGGTCCTGATGGTGACCGCGAACCTGATCACCGATATCATCTATAAGATTATCGATCCGAGAATTTCTTTTGATTGAGGAGGCCCGAACGGAGTATGACAGACAAAATGCCAAAAAAGAATCTGTTCAGCAGCCAGATCAATCTGAGCAAATTCAAACTCGCAGACGAGGATGAAAAGCGCCAGAAGGAGATCATGAGCGAATCGACCACGTTCTTCAAGGACGGTATGAAGAAGCTCATGCGCAACCCGCTTGCAGTCGGTTCCATCATCGTGCTTCTCGTCCTGATCGTCACCATTATCGTAGCGCCGATGATCGTGCCCTACGGCTATGAAGAAATCAACAACGTGGACGGGCGGCGCGACCGCACCGCCGCAAACCTCGGCCCGTTCCAGTATTCGCAGACGGAGCTGGAGTGGATGGAGGAGACGGGCGAGTCCCGCTTCCCGCACATTTTCGGCACGGACAGCCTCGGGCGCGACTACTTCATGCGCGTCATCTACGGCACGCGCGTCTCGCTGGCCGTCGGCTTCTTTGCCAGCATTCTCGTCATGATCATCGGCGTGCTGTACGGCTCGATTGCAGGCTATGCGGGCGGCAAGGTGGATATGATCATGATGCGTATCTGCGACATCATCTATTCGCTGCCCGACCTGCTGATGGTCATCCTGCTCTCCGTCGTGCTGGATGAAACGCTCGGCAATGCGATCGAGGGCACGATCTTCGCAAGCCTCGGCAGCAACATGCTCGCGCTGTTCATCGTCTTCGCGCTGCTGTACTGGGTCGGCATGGCCCGCCTGGTCCGTGGCCAGATTCTGACCATCAAGGAAAACGAGTATGTGCTGGCGGCGCGTACCATCGGCACGAAGCCCACGCGTATCCTCAGAAAGCACATCCTGCCGAACTGCCTTTCCGTCATCATCATCTCGGTGGCGCTGCAGGTTCCCTCCGCGATCTTCACGGAGAGCTATCTGAGCTTCCTCGGCCTCGGCGTATCGGCGCCGATGCCGTCTCTCGGCAGCCTCGCGAACAGTGCGCGCGGCGCGCTGACGAGCTACCCGCATCAGCTGGTGTTCCCGGCGGTTATGATCTGCCTGATCGTTCTGGCGTTCAACCTGCTTGGCGACGGCCTGCGCGATGCGTTTGACCCGAAACTGAGGAGGTAAGCCCCATGAGTGAACATCTCTTATCCGTAAAGGATCTGCACACCTCCTTTACCACGGACAACGGCGAGGTGCATGCCGTCAACGGCGTTTCCTTCAATCTGGACGCCGGCAAGGTGCTCGGCATCGTCGGCGAGTCCGGCTCCGGCAAATCGGTCACCGCGTACTCGATCATGCAGATCCTCGCGGAGAACGGCCGCATCACCGGCGGCAGCGTGGAGTATAAAGGCGAAGACATTACAAAGTGGAACAAGAAGCAGATGGCCGCCTTCCGCGGCAAGTGCTGCTCAATCATTTTCCAGGATCCGATGACCTCGCTGAACCCGGTGTTTTCCATCGGCAACCAGCTCGAGGAAGCGATCCGCATGCACACCGACAAAAACCACAAGCAGGCGCGCGAGCGCGCGGTGGAGCTGCTGACGCTGGTCGGCGTCAATGAGCCGACAAAGCGCATCAAGCAGTACCCGTTTGAGCTTTCCGGCGGCATGCGCCAGCGTGTCATGATCGCGATGGCGCTGGCCTGCGAGCCGGATATCCTGATCGCCGACGAGCCGACGACCGCGCTCGACGTGACGATTCAGGCGCAGATCCTCGAGCTGATGCAGGACCTGCAGAAGAAGCTCGGCATGGCGATCATCATGGTTACGCACGACCTCGGCGTCATCGCCACGATGTGCGACGAGATCATCGTCATGTACGGCGGCCGCGTGTGTGAGCGCGGCACGGCGGACGCGATCTTTTACGAGCCCGCCCACGAGTACACGAAGGGTCTGCTCCGCTCGATCCCGAATATCAACAATTCGAAGGAACGCCTCGTTCCGATCGCGGGCAACCCGATCAACCTTTTGAACATGCCGAGCGGCTGCGCGTTCTGCGCCCGCTGCGATAAGGCCATGAAGGTCTGTCTCGACAGCATTCCCGAGGAGCGCTGGGTCGGCAAGGACCATCTGGCTTCCTGCTGGCTCAACGACCTGGCCCTGAAGGAGAAGGCGGAGGAAATGCTTTCCGCCGGCGCCCCGAAGGAAGAGGTGCAGCGCGAGACCGGCTGGACCAAGGATGCAGGCGGCGAGTGGGTTTACACCTGCGGCACCGCACAGGAATGAGGAGGAACTACCGATGAGCAATGAATATCTGGTCGAGGTAGAGCACCTCAAACAGTATTTCCCGGTTCGCACCGGGTTTGCAAAAACCACGCCGCTGAAGGCGGTCGACGACGTTTCCTTTGCGATCAAGCCCGGCGAAACGCTCGGCCTTGTGGGCGAATCCGGCTGCGGCAAAACGACGGTCGGGCGCAGCCTTCTGCAGCTTTACAAGCCGACGGGCGGCCGCATCAAATATGAGGGGGAGACGATTTACGACGGCGGCGACATCCCGCAGCTCGACGCAGACGGCAAGCCTGTGCTCGGGTCGGACGGAAAGCCCGTGCTGTCGAAGCCGGTTTCGGTCAACATGCTCCCGTACCGCAAAAAAATGCAGATGGTCTTTCAGGACCCGTATTCGTCCCTGAACCCGCGCATGACGGTCGAGGACATCATCGGCGAGCCGCTCGATGTGCACAAGCTGTATTCCAATAAGGCGGAGCGCCGCGAGAAGATCCTGCACCTGATGGAGCTTGTCGGCCTGAACGCCGAGCACGCCACCCGGTACGCGCACGAGTTCTCCGGCGGCCAGCGCCAGCGCATCGGCATCGCCCGCGCGCTTGCGGTGGAGCCCCGCTTCATCGTCTGCGACGAGCCGGTCTCCGCGCTGGACGTTTCGATTCAGGCGCAGGTCGTCAACATGTTTGAGGACCTGCAGCACAAGCTCGGCGTCGCTTACCTGTTCATCGCGCACGATCTGCTGGTCGTCAACCATATTTCCGACCGCATCGCCGTGATGTATCTGGGCAAGATGATGGAGATGGCCGCGGCGGACGATCTGATGAACAACCCGATGCACCCGTACACGCAGTCCCTGCTTTCCGCGGTCCCGATGCCGGACCCGAAGACTGCGCGCGAGCGCAAGCGCATTGTGCTGGAGGGCGACGTGCCCAGCCCGCTCAAGGCGCCGAGCGGCTGTCCGTTCCGCACGCGCTGCCGCTACGCGACCGAGCAGTGCGCGGCCGAGCGCCCGCAGCTTACGGACCGCGGCAACGGCCACATGGTGGCCTGCTGGAATAAATAAATCGGTTCCGGCGTACAAATCAGGAAATTCCGGTTCGCACTTTCTGCGGCCCGTGTTTCAATTCAAACGGCGAAAAGCCGAAAATTTGGAGGTAAGTAACATGAAAAAGCTGATTGCGCTTCTGCTTGTCGTGGCCATGTGTGTTGGCCTCACGGCTTGCGGAAACCCGAGCTCTACAGCCAGCACGGATTCGTCTTCCGAAACGTCTGACTCCAGCACGTCTGAGAGCAACACGGAAGAATCCAGCGCGGCTGAAGAGGGAGAGACGGTGGACCCGGTCAACGGCTGGGCCGAGTACGACGCGCTGATCGATGAGATCCGCGCCTGCACGGACACCGCAAAGCGTGCCGAGCTGATGCATCAGGCAGAGGACATGCTGATGGAGACCGGCGCCCTGATGCCGATCTACTTCTACACCGACAACTACCTGCAGAAGGAATACCTGTCGAACGTCTACACCACGCCGTTCGGTTACAAGTATTTCATGTTCGCGAATCTGGACAACGGTTCCGATACGCTCCGCATCTGCCTGGCTTCCGAGCCGGATAAGCTGGACCCGGCCCTCAACTCCACGGTTGACGGCGCCTGCCTCGCGATCAATGCTTTCGCGGGCCTCATGACCTACAACGAGGAAGGCCAGCAGGTCAACGACCTGGCCGAGTCCGTTGAGATGTCTGAAGACGGCCTGACCTACACGGTCACGCTGAAGGACGACCTGAAGTGGTCCAACGGCGATCCGCTCGATGCGAACGACTTCGTTTACTCCTGGAACCGCGCGGCGAACCCGCTGACCGCTTCCGACTACGGCTACATGTTCGCGCCGATCAAGGGCTATGCGGAAATGACCGAGATGGATGACGACGGCAACCTCGTCAACACCGACGCGACGCTGGACGTTACGGCTTCCGAAGACGGCAAGACGCTGACGATCAACCTCGAGTACCCCTGCGCGTACTTCAAGGACCTCCTCGCGTTCCCGACCTACTTCCCGGTGCACCAGGCTTCCGTTGAGGCTGCGGATCCGGACGGCACGAACCCGGGCGCCTGGGCGCTTGAGGCCGGCTTCGTTTCCAACGGCGCTTACACGCTGACCGGCTGGGAACACAACAGCTCCATGACCTATGAGAAGAACCCGTACTACCACCGTGCGGACGAAGTCACGATCGAGAAGCAGGAGTTCATGCTCTCCTCCGACGAGAACGCGATCTTCACGGCTTACAACGCCGGCAACCTCGACTTTGCGGACAGCATCCCGGTCGCTGAAATCGCCGGTGTGCAGGATACCCCGGACTATCACCTGATCGATACGCTGGGCACCTACTATGTCTCCTTCAACGTCACGAGCGACCTGTTCGCGGACATGACGGCGGACGAGGCCAACACCTTCCGCCGCGCGCTCGGCCTGTTTGTCGACCGCGAGTACATCTGCACGAACATCGGCCAGGCCGGCCAGGTCCCGGCGGATTCCTTCATCCCGGCGGGCTGCCTTGACGGCAACGGAAGCGAGTTCAAGAACACGTCGTATTACAGCGCCGACCCGGCGGATTACGATGCGAACGTCGAGGAAGGCATCGCGATGCTCGAGTCGATCGGCTACAAGTTCGACGAGAACGGCATGCTTTCTGCCGAGACCCCGATCAGCTTCGAGTACATCGTAAACACCCCGGGCTCCAACGTCACGATTGCCGAGGCGCTGCAGCAGGACTTCGCGGCGGTCGGCATCGAGATGACGATCACCGAGCAGGAGTGGAACGTCTTCCTGAACGAGCGCAAGGCCGGTAACTATGACATCTGCCGCAACGGCTGGCTGATGGACTACAACGATGCGTTCAACATGCTCGAGATGTGGACCACCGATTCCGGCAACAACGACTGCCAGTTCGGCCGCTACGAGGGCTGGGACGGCTGAGTTTAGCCGAACAGGAAACCCTGAAACTGCATAAACAGGCGCGCCGTCTGATCGGCGCCTGAAACAAAAAGGATGCCGCCGGTTCTCGGAAGAGAGCCGGCGGCATCTTCTTTTTGCTGGATTTTAGCTGCGGGTGGAAACGGTCAGAGCAGCTCCTTCATCTCCGTCACGTGCGCGCGGATCTTCTCGAAGCTCTCCTGGCTGATGACGTGCTCGATGCGGCACGCGTCCTCCACGGCGGTTTCGCGCGACACGCCGAGATAGACGAGCCAGTCGGAAAGCAGCCGGTGCCGCTCATACATGCGCGCGGCGATTTCCATGCCGCTTTCCGTGAGCGTGATAAAGCCGTCGCTGTCCATGCGGATGAAATTGTTCTCGCGCAGCTTTTTCATCGCGACGCTGACGCTCGGCTTTGTGAAGTGCAGTTCGGTGGCAATATCGATCGAGCGCACATGCGCGTTTTTTTCGGAGAGGATCAGAATGGTTTCCAAATAGTTTTCGGCGGACTCCTGAATTTTCATAGTCAAACAGACGCCTCCTTAAACAGTATTTTATTCAGTATACCATATTGTCCCGAAAATTACAAATTGTTTTTTATTCAGAATTTACGAGCGTTTTGCGGCGGCTGGCTTTTGCCGCACGCTTGTGCTATAATACAACCATCAGAGCAAGGGGGACAGGCCGTTGGGGAAATTCGTGATTCAGAAGACAGAGGCGGGCTTTGTGTTTCACCTCAAGGCGCGCAACGGGGAGACGGTGGCGGTTTCGCAGCTCTATGCGAGCATGGACGGCTGCTATAAGGGCATCGAAAGCGTGATCCGCCATGCGGCGCAGGCGGCCGTAGAGGACCAGACCGCGCGGGGCGGCTACACGCCGGAGAAGCACCCGAAGTTTGAGATCTACCGCGACAAGACCGGGCGCTACCGCTTCCGGCTGCTCGCCCGCAACGGGCAGAACATCGCCGCGGGCGCCGGCTACACCACAAAGGAAAACTGCCGGAAAGGGCTGGAATCGCTGCGCCGCCAGTGCGCCGGCGCGCCGGAGATCCTCGTCCAGAGCGCAGAAGAATAAAGCGCAGACTGCAAGAACCCTGCCGGGAACGATCGGCAGGGTTCTTGCAGTCTTATTTCAGGAACGCGAATGTTTCGTCGTACGCTTGGGTTGGGGGATATGCCCGGGCGGGCTTATCCAAAAAGCGCAAGGGCGCGCGCGAAAAACGGATTTTCTGCGCACACGCCCTTGTGTGTCTGTATCTGCGGTTTTGTTATACGCGGTACATCAGGTCCGCATAAGTCGGGTACGGCCAGTACTCGGAGGAAACGAGCGTTTCCATCTCGTCCACAACGGCGCGCAGCTCGTTCATGGCGGGGATCACGGCATCCTTGTAATACGCCGCGACCGCGATCGGGTCGTCGCCGGCCTCGCGCACGCCGATGACGGCGTTGTCGAGCGTGGAGAGCTTTTCATAGGCGCAGTCCTGCAGGCCGGAGAGCCGCTTGATGATGTCGAGCTCGGCCTTGCACGGGATGTCCTCGCTGATCGACTTCTTCGTCAGCACGCCGTTCGAAAGCTCCGAAACGTAAGCGGAGACGGCGGGCAGGATGTCGCGCTTGACCATGTCGCTGGCGGTGAGCGCCTCGATGTTGATCGTCTTCGAATAGGTCTCGAGGATGATGTCCTGACGGGACTGCATTTCGATTTCCGTGTAGATCTTGTGGTCGGCGAACAGCTTCAGGTTCTTCGCGTCCGTGTAGTGCGGCAGCGCGTCCACCGTGGTGGGCAGGTTCGTCAGGCCGCGCTTTTCGGCCTCGAGCTTCCACGCGTCCGCGTAGCCGTCGCCGTTGAAGATGATGCGCTTGTGCTCCTTGATGACGCGCTTGATAAGCGCGTTCAATGCGCCGTTGAAGTCCTCCTTGCCCTCGAGCTCGTCGGCAAACTGCTTGAGCTCTTCGGCGAGGATCGTGTTCAGCATGATGTTCGGACATGCGATGTTGAGCTGCGAGCCGAGGCTGCGGAACTCGAACTTGTTGCCGGTGAAGGCGAACGGCGAGGTGCGGTTGCGGTCCGTCGTGTCCTTCGGGAAGGTCGGGAGGACGTTGACGCCGATCTCCATGTTGACGCGGAGCGTGCCGCCGTAGACGGTGCCGGTCTCGATCGCGTCGAGGATCGCGGTCAGCTCGTCGCCGAGGAAGATGGAGATGATGGCCGGCGGCGCTTCGTTCGCGCCGAGGCGGTGGTCGTTGCCTGCGGAGGCGACGGAGATGCGCAGCAGATCCTGATACTCGTCGACGCCCTTGATGACCGCGGCGAGGAAGAGCAGGAACTGCGCGTTCTCCTGCGGCAGCTTGCCGGGCTCGAACAGGTTCTTGCCCGTGTCGGTGGAGATCGACCAGTTGTTGTGCTTGCCGGAGCCGTTGACGCCCGCGAACGGCTTCTCGTGCAGCAGGCAGACGAGGCCGTGGCGCTGCGCCACGTTCTTCATCACTTCCATGGTGAGCTGGTTGTGGTCGGTGGCGACGTTGGTCGTCGAGAAGATCGGCGCGAGCTCATGCTGTGCCGGCGCGACCTCGTTGTGCTTTGTCTTCGAGAGGATGCCGAGCTTCCAGAGCTCTTCGTCCAGCTCCTTCATGAACGCGGCGATGCGCGGCTTGATCGCGCCGAAATAGTGGTCCTCAAGCTCCTGGCCCTTCGGGGCGCGTGCGCCGAACAGCGTGCGGCCCGTGAAGAT
>DSLFC04101__coassemble_2526_pt1 | contig 8640 bp, 6 predicted proteins | sample DSLFC04101__metabat2_high_PE_006 | metagenome-assembled genome bin DSLFC04101
CGGAATACCTTGAAAGCGGCACGCAGAACGTGCCGGGGATTCTGGCGCTCGGCGCAGGGCTCGATTTCGTGCGCGCCCGCGGCGAGGAGAACGTGCGGCAGGCCGAGATGCGGCATGTCCGCCGCATCTATGAGGCGTTCAGCAAAATGCCGCATGTAAAGCTGTACACGCCGGCGCCCGACGCGCGGTATTTCGTGCCGGTGCTCGGCTTCAATGTGCGCGGCATGGCGAGCGAGACGGCGGGCGACCTGCTTGCGAAGCGCGGCATCGCTGTGCGCTGCGGCATGCACTGCGCGCCGTTCGCACACAGGAAGATGGGCACGGACGACGCGGTGTACGGCGGCGCGGTGCGCGTTTCGCCCTCCGTCTTTACAGATGACCGGCAGGCCGCCGCGCTGATCCGCGCGGTGGCGGAGCTGCGGGCGTCGGACACGGCGCATCAAAAATGAACGAAATGTAAATAAAGGCCGCGCGGCGGGAATCGACGGGAAAAATCCCGCTGGCCCCCTTTTCATGCGCGGCGCTTTATGATAAACTGTATATAGATTATGCGCGCAGAGCACCGCCCTGTGCGGGCGCGCAAAAAGAGGTGAAGGACGTGGAAGGTTTTCTCGGCGCAGTTGCGTCCTGGTGGGAAGGCGTGGTCGGAATCGCCAAAAGCTTCCAGCTCAAAGATGCGGTAGACATCCTGATTATCGGGCTGCTCATATACGGTGCGATCAAGCTCGTGCGCGAGACGCGTGCGGGCCAGCTTGTCAAGGGCCTTTTGCTGCTGGTGCTTCTGTTTTTTATTTCCAGTAATCTGCACCTTGTCATGGTCAATCAGATGCTGTATTACGTGTTCCAATTCGCGCTTGTCGCGATCCTGATCGTCTTTCAGCCCGAGATCCGCAAGGCGCTCGAGCAGATGGGGCGCAGCAGCAACATGAGCCGGTCGATCGCGGATGCGGTCGGCGCGCGCGACAAGGACAGCGAGAAGCAGCGCATGCGCAAGGCGATCAATTCGATTGTGGACGGCGTGGGCATTTTGCAGCAGCTTAAAATGGGCGCGCTGATCGTTTTTGAGCGCAAGACAAAGCTCGGCGATATCATTGAGACGGGCACGCAGATCAACTGCGAGCCCTCGGGGCAGATCGTCGGCAATATTTTCTTCAACAAGGCGCCGCTGCACGACGGCGCAATGATTATCCGCGACGGCATGATCCATGCGGCGGGCTGCATTTTGCCGCTGACGAAGAACGCTTCGGTTTCCGCCGAGCTCGGCACGCGCCACCGCGCGGCGCTCGGCGTCAGCGAGGAATCGGACGCGGTCGCCGTCGTCGTTTCGGAAGAGACGGGGCAGATCTCTGTCGCGGTCAACGGCGTGCTCGCGCGCCGCTTCACGCGCGATACGCTGCGCGACGTTTTGGAAAGCTATCTGATCCCGCAGGAGGAAAAGACGTCCACGGTGAGCCGCGGCCTCAGCTTCCTTCTGGGTAAAAGGACGGTGAAAAAGTGATGCCGGGCAAAAAGGAAAAAAACGAACAGGGTGAAAAAAAGCGGGTCAAGGTGCTGCGCGCCTTTGAGAACAACACGCTGCTGCTGATCTTCTCGCTCTTGTGCGCTGCGGTGATCTGGTTCATCATGATGGCAACAAGCGGCGAGAGCCGCGCGGTGGTTGTGCGCAATGTGCCGATCAGCATCCAAATGTCCGAGACGGCGCAGGAGGCGGGCATCCGCATTTTCGACCGAAGCTATCTCACGGCGGATGTTTCGATTACGGGCAGTTCGCTGATCACGAATAAGGTGACGGCGGACGACCTTGAGGTGACCGCGGTATTCGACCCCTCCGTCACGATGCTGACCGGTAATTCGATGCAGCAGGCGTCCTTGCAGCTGCGCGCCGTCAAGAAGGGCAACACGATCTCGGAGTACGAGGTGGAGAGCGTTTCGCCGGCGGAGGTCTCCGTATCCTACGACAAGTACAAGGAAGTGCAGCTCTCGCTCGAGACGGACATCGAATACACCGTGGCGGAGAGCTACTACGCCCCTGCGGCGCCGACGCTTTCGACCGAGATCGTAACGGTATCCGGCCCGGAGAGCGCCGTGAACCGCGTCGCGCGCGCGGCGCTCGTCTACACGTTCTCGGATGAGCTCACGCAGTCGAAATCCCTCTCGTGCAAGGTCACGCTGTTCGACGCGAACGGCGACACGATCGACCCGGCGGAGAACTTTCTCACGCTGAGCGACAGCACGGTCGACATTTCGATCCCTGTGACAAGCCGCCAGACGGTCGAGCTGGTCGCCGACATCCGCAATATCCCGGAGAGCTTCGCGGAGAGCCGCATCACGATTGATCCCGCAACGATCGAAATTGCGGGCGACGGCGAGACGGTCTCGAAGTATACCGAGCTGACGCTCGCGTCGCCGATCAATTTCCTCGACGTGACGCCCTCGAACACGACGTTCCAGGTGGCGATTCCGGTGCCGACCGGCGTGACGAACATCAGCCGCGTGGAGACGGCGACGGTCACGTTCAACATGAACGGCTACACCGAAACGACGCTGACAACGCGGAACATCGATGTGATCAATGTGCCGGAGGGCAAGACCGCCGACCTCTCCACGGCGAGCCTGCAGGTGCGCGTCGTCGGTACGGCGGCGCAGGTGTCGCGCCTGACCGGGGATTCCGTCTTCTGCACGGTCGACCTCTCCTCGATCGGCGACCAGAGCGGCAACCTGGAGGTGCCGGTCACGGTCACGATCAACAATGCGGAATCCTGCTGGGCGACCGGAACGTACACGGCGCATGTGACGGTCTCGAACGAGGCACCGTCTTCCAGCTCGGAGGCGGAATGATCCGGAAAACGCCCGCATAGAAATCCATAACGCGCAAAACAAACAGCCCGCTGCTTCCCGTTTGGGGAGCGGCGGGCTGCCTGCATAGGATCGGTTCAGCGGCTCAAAGGAAGGGGAACGGTGCGCCGGCGATCTGGTCCGTGACCTCGCGGAACCAGTCCCGAATGGCGACGGGGACGCCGCTGGCCTGCAGAATGACAATCACCAAAATGATCGCAACCAGAATGGCGAGCACCTTGAGGGCGAACATGTAGTTGCCGCCCTTGTGCTCTTCGTCTCCGTGCGCAGCGGGAGACGGGGTCTTCGCCGGCTCCGAAGACGGCTGCGCTGCTTTGGGCTGCTGTTCTTTTTTGTCCATGCCGACACCTCTTTCCCGAAAACGACAATTCTCTGTTTTTATTTTAGCACAGGACGGCGCCTTTTTCTATATCCTTTTTGCTTTTTAACAGAATATTCGCATTTGCGCGCCGCCGTGCGTCCGGGTACGGCGGCCGGCAGGCCGCGGAATTTCGGTAAATTGCGGATTTTAGTTGAATAATCGCCGAAAAAATGCTAAAATATCTTTTTAGAATTGATGATAGCGGATGCGCGCCGGCAGGCGTTTTCGGCGGCGCGCATGAAGAAGGAAGACCCGATTATGAATATCCGAAACTGGGAGGTCCGGCCTCTCGATAAGGACCGCGCAGCGGCGCTCGCGCAGGCCTACCATATTCCATTTTTTCTCGCAATGCTCATGAATATACGCGGCTTCGACGGCGCGGAAGAAATCGAATCGTTCCTCGGCGCGGGCGCGCCGCTGACGGACCCGTTCCTGCTCAAGGATATGGACCGCGCGGTCGAGCGCATCACGCGGGCGATCGACGCGATGGAGAAGATCGCGGTTTACGGCGACTACGATGCCGACGGCGTCACCTCCACCTCGATGGTGTACAGCTACCTGGAGACGCGCGGCGCGGATGTGCTGTATTACATACCCCAGCGCGAGGGCGAGGGCTACGGCATGAATATCGGCGCCGTCGAGCACCTCGCGTCGCTCGGCATCTCGCTGATCGTCACGGTCGACAACGGCATCTCCTCGGTGCGCGAGGTGGAGCGCGCGCGGGAGCTCGGCGTGGACGTCGTGATCACCGACCACCACCGCCCGCAGGAGACGCTGCCGGCCGCCGTTGCGGTCATCGACGCGTACCGGAAAGACGACGAGAGCCCGTACAAGGATTTTTCCGGCGCGGGCATCGCGTTCAAGCTGCTGATGGCGCTGGAGGAGGGCGCCGGCGAGCTCGACGATTTGATCGAGGCGTACGGCGACCTCGCGGCGATCGGCACGATCGGCGACGTGGTACCGCTGACCGGCGAAAACCGCACGCTCGTCAGCGCGGGGCTGCGGCTGCTCTCGGAGAGCGAGCGCCCCGGCGTGCGCGCGCTGCTGGAGGACTCCGGCTTTACGGGCCGGCAGCTCACGGCGACCAACGTGGCGTTCACGCTGGTGCCGCGCATCAACGCGACCGGGCGCATGGGCTCGCCGGACCGCGCGGTGCGGCTGCTGACGAGCGTGGACGATGCGGAGGCGGCGCAGCTTTCCGCAGAGATCTGCGCGGACAACGAGGAGCGCCGCCGCGTGGAAGCGGCGATCTCCGAGGCTGCCTTTGCGGACATCGAAGCGCGCGGGCTGTTTGAGGACCGCGTGATCGTCGTGGACGGCGAGGACTGGCACCACGGCGTGATCGGCATCGTGGCCTCGCGCATCACGGACCGCTACGGGAAGCCGTGCATCGTGCTCTCGCGCGGTGAAGCGGAGGCAAAGGGCAGCGGGCGCAGCGTGGAGGGTTTCTCGCTGTTTGAAGCCGTCTGCGCCTGCGGCGACCTGCTGATCAAGTACGGCGGCCACCCGATGGCCGCGGGCGTCACGCTCGCGGCGGACCGGATCGACGCGTTCCGCGCGGCGATCAACGCCTATGCGGCGGAGAAATTCCCGCAGATGCCGGTGCAGACCGTCACGCTGGACTGCCGCCTGAACCCGGCGGCGCTTTCGGTGGAGATGGTCGAGAGCCTCAAGCGGCTCGAGCCCTTCGGAAACGGCAACCCCCAGCCCGTATTCGGGCTTTACAATATGACCCTGAGCGACGTTTCGGCCGTTGGCAGCGGCGCGCATTTGCGCCTCACGCTGGAGAAGAACGGCGCGGTGATCACCGCGATGCGCTTCAACACGCGGCCGGAGGACTTTGTCTACGAGCAGGGCGACCGGCTGGACCTCGCGGTCCAGCTCGAGGCGCGGGAGTACCGCGGCCAGCAGTCGCTGACCGTGATCGTGCGCGACATCAAGCCCGCGGCCTTTGACACGCAGAAGAACATCGCCTCGCTGGCAAGCTACGCGGCGGGGCGCCGCGGCGAAGCGCTCTCCGCCCAGGAGAAAGCGTGTTTGCTGCCCGACCGCGCCTGCCTTGCGGCGGTTTACCGGGCGCTGCGCGCGCGCGGCGGAAAGCCCATCGACCTGCTGCGGCTTTCCGCGCAGCTTGGGCCGGAGTGCACGCTCGGCCGGCTCCGCACGGCGCTCGACGCGTTTTCGGAGCGCGGGCTCGTGCAGAGCACGCTCGCGGACAGCCGGCTCACGGCGGAAATTCAGGAAACCAGCGGAAAAATCGACATCACGCAATCGCCTGTTCTGCGGGCGCTGCAATAGCGCGCAGACGGCTGTAAGGAGGAGAGAATATGGCAGAAGCATCCAAATCTTATGCGGACCTCGTCCGGCTTGCCACATCAAGCGGGAAAGAGTACGATCTGGCTCTCATCGAAAAGGGCTACAAATTTGCGTTTGACGCGCATAAGGACCAGGTGCGCCAGTCCGGCGAGCCGTATATCATCCATCCGATCGCCGTGGCATGCAAGCTCATCGAGTTCGGCATGGATACGCCGTCGGTCGTCGCCGGTCTGCTGCACGACGTCATCGAGGATACCGCGTACACATACGACGACATCGCGAAGAATTTCGGCAAGGAGATCGCGAATCTGACCGAGGGCGTCACAAAGCTCGGCAAAATCCCGTTCTCCTCGCGCGAGGAGCAGCAGGCGGAAAACCTCAGGAAAATGCTGATGGCGATGTCGGAGGATATCCGCGTCATCATCATCAAGTTTGCGGACCGCATGCACAACCTCTCCACGCTCGAGTACGTCTCCCCGCAGAAGCAGCGCGACAAGGCGCTCGAGTGCCTCGAGGTGTACGCGCCGATCGCCCACCGGCTCGGTATGCGCACCGTCAAGGAATATATGGAGGACGTCTCGCTGAAGTACCTCGACCCGGTCGCCTACCACGAGATCGAGGAGAACCTCGAGGCGCGCAGCACGCGGCGCAAGCAGTTCGTCGAAAGCACGAAGGAGCTGATCCGCAGCCGCGTGGAGCCGCTGATCCCCGGCGTGTACATCGAGGGGCGCGTCAAGAGCATCAACGGCATCTACCGCAAGATGTTCATTCAGGGCAAGAGCTTCGACGAGATCTACGACGTGTTCGCGCTGCGCGTCATCGTCAACACGATCATCGACTGCTACAACGTGCTCGGCATCGTGCACGACATGTTCACGCCGCTGCCGAACCGCTTCAAGGACTATATTTCGACGCCGAAGCAGAACATGTACCAGTCGCTGCACACGACCGTCATCAGCAAGGAGGGCATCCCGTTCGAGGTGCAGATCCGCACCTGGGAAATGCACCACACCGCCGAATACGGCATCGCGGCGCACTGGAAATACAAGCTCGGCATGACGAGCGGCAACGAGAAGCCGGATTCGCTCGAGGCGCGCCTGCAGTGGATCCGCAACATGCTCGACAACCAGTCGGAGAGCGAGGACGTCACCGACCTTGTCCGCTCGATCAAGACCGACCTCGCGCCCGAAGAGGTGTTCGTGTTCACGCCGAAGGGCGACGTCATCAACCTGCCGATGGGCTCCACGGTCATCGACTTTGCCTACGCGATCCACTCGGCCGTCGGCAACCGCATGATCGGCGCCAAGGTGGACCAGAAGATCGTGCCGCTCGACTATAAGGTCAAGACCGGCGAGATCATCGAGATCCTGACGACGAAGGAGGTCGGCCGCGGCCCGAACCGCGACTGGCTCTCGCTCGTGCGCACGAGCGAAGCGCGCAACAAGATCCGCACCTGGTTCAAAAAGGAGAAGCGCGAGGAAAACATCGTCGAGGGTAAGGCGGAGCTTGAGCGCGAATTCAAGCGCAACAACATCGTGATGAGCGACGACCTGATGAAGTTCATGCTCGACAGCGCCGGCCGCCGCCACAGCTGTACGACGCCCGACGATTTCTACGCCGCCATCGGCTACGGCGGCATCCAGCTGTGGAAGATCATGCCGCGCGTCAAGGAGGAGTACCAGAAATACCAGAAGCCCGCCGACAAGCAGGCGGACATTCAGCAGCAGGCCCCGCAGACCGCGAACAAGAAGGCGGCGGGCGGCGTGCTCGTCGAGGGCATGGACAACTGCCTCATCAAGTTCTCCCGCTGCTGCAACCCGCTGCCGGGCGACGAGATCATCGGCTTCATCACGCGCGGGTTCGGCGTTTCGATCCACAAGCGAAGCTGCTCGAACGTGCCGAAGGACTTCACCACATGTCCCGAGCCGGAGCGCTGGGTGCGCGCGCACTGGGCCGGCGACGTCAAGGAGGAGTTCAAGTCGACGCTGCACATCGTCTCCACGGACCGCTCCGGCCTGCTGGCCGATGTGACGCAGCAGCTCTTCAACATGCATATTTTCATCCACTCGCTCAATTCCCGCGAGATCAAGAATACGGAAAACGCGCTGATTTCGGCGACGATCTCGATCAACGGCATGGCGCACCTGCAGCAGGTGATCGACCGGCTGTCGAAGATCCGCGGCGTGATTTCGATCGACCGGAGCTGAAACCGGCGGAAAGGCAAAGGGTTTTATGCGTTATCTCTGCATTACGGACGGCATGCTTGCCGAAAACTGTTATCTGCTGCTCGACGAAGCGTCGGGCGAGGCCGCGGTCATTGACCCCGGCTTTGTGAACGACCGGCTGCTCGGCGAAATCGCGAAGTACAAGGTGCGCTGGATTCTGCTGACGCACGGGCACTTCGACCACATCGAGGGCGTCGACCGGCTGCGCGCGCTGACCGGCGCGCCGTCCGCCGCCTTCCGCACGGAGGGCGCGTTTGCGGCCGACCCCGCGCAGAACGGCTCGCTTCTGATGTTCGGCCGGCCGATCGCCTGCACGGTGGACCGCCTTCTGGAGGACGGCGAGACGATCCATGTCGGCGCCGTCCCGGTGCAGGTCCTGCACACGCCGGGGCATACGGCGGGCGGCTGCTGCTATGTCACGCCCGAGGCCGTGTTCACCGGCGACACGCTGATGGGCTACTCGGTCGGCCGCTGCGACCTGCCGACCGGGGACGAGGCCGCGCTGGCGGTCTCCCTGCAAAAGCTCGCGGCGCTGCCCGGCGACCCCGCGATTTGCGGCGGCCACGGCCCGGTGACGCGCCTTTCCGAGGAGAAGCGGCGGAATCCGTACCTCTGACCGCGCCCGGGAATCTATCAAATTTAAGGAAACCAGACTATGTATCTTTTTGTTATTGACCACCCCTACCACTACGAGGCGGAAAATCTGTGCCGCGTGTTTTTCCCGTTCGACCGGGTTGTGACGCTGCACGATCCGGCCGAAGCGCAGGCGCCGCAGTCCCGCACCGTGTACACCGCGGTGGAAAACGGCGCGTGCGTCGTCCGCATCTGCGACGAGGACGGCGAGACGGCGCGCACAGCGCCGCAGGGCGAGGAGGGCGAATA
>DSLFC04101__coassemble_2552_pt1 | contig 8570 bp, 8 predicted proteins | sample DSLFC04101__metabat2_high_PE_006 | metagenome-assembled genome bin DSLFC04101
TACGGGAAATCCGGCATCCGATTATTATATGATTGGGAATGGAACGCATGTTATGGATTATGAATGTAGCGTAGATGGAGCTTACGAGCGGTTTACTGTTGGTGTTACTTCCTAAGGCTTATAGGTTTGATCTTTCTGTTAAACAGAGGGGGGATCTCTTATGAAACGCACTGTAACCCTGCTGCTTGCCTGCTTTATCTTTCTGTCCTTTGCAGCATGCTCCGCTTTGCCGGAGGAGCCGCTCGCGCGGGCGGAAGCGGTGCTCGGCAAGCCGGTGTACGAGGCGGCCGAGTCGATGGGCTTCTCCAACCCCGCGTCGGACGACATCGCCCTCATCGCCGAAAACGGCGTGACGCTCTGTGAGGAGACGGGCACGGTGCACATCCGGCACGACCCGGCGGAGGGCCTTGTGATTGCGGATGACCCGGATACCGCCGTCGTGGAATATGTGTTCCGCTTTGACGAGCCGACGGACGGCGACTTTGGCTTTGCCGCCGCGCTGTACGCGTATATCGAGGAGCAGTACGGCGCGCCCGAACCGCCGACCGGCTATGCGTCCGCCGCCGAGGCCGACGCCGCGGCGATTCAGGCCGCGGCGGATACCGTAGCGGTGCAGGATATCTGGCTCGCCGGGGAAAATCAGATCACGCTGAGCGGCATCTATTATTCTGCCGGAAACGGGGACGCCGACAAGCCCTGCTGGATGGTCACGATCAACGTCCGCAAAGCCCAATAAACAGAAAATTGTACAGGATAGGACAAGAAGCCGACTGCTGAAAGCAGTCGGCTTCTCCAGCGTGTCGCAGAAGGTGCTGACGGCGCAGCTGCGGGATATGGAAAGCAACGGGCTGGTCACGCGCACCGTGTACCCCGAGGTCCCGCCACGCGTGGAGTATTCGCTCACGGCGCTGGGGAGAAGCCTGAAGCCGATCCTCGACGCGATGTGGAACTGGGGCGAGAACTACAAGGCCTCGGTGGAATAAATAAAACGAAGGGGACAGGCGTCCGGTGCAGCCTGTCCCCTTTTCTGTGCGGGTTTCATGGTGCAGTTCTCTGTTCCTCCGGCAGCGTGGGCGCTTTGACATAAAACATGATTTTTGTGATGTACTCGTTCTCGTCGTAGGTCGTGATGTAGTCGTTGATGCAGAACTCGTACGAATCCGAGACGATCTCGAGATCGTGCGCCGCGCAGTAATCGAGGAGCTTGTGGTAGGAGCGGCCGATCGAGAGGTAGTCCCCGACGTGCAGCAGGCTCACGCACCGGCCGGCGGGAAGCTGACGCAGGTTCGCAACGCCGTCCAGCTTTTCAATCGGCAGGAAGGCAGCGGAGGCCTCGGTGAACCGGTCATCCCGGATGCGCTGCAGCGGCACGATCACGCCGCTCTGGAAAAAGACGGGCAGGTTTTTCTGAAAGGCCTCGGCAAAGCACTGCTTGGTCGCGATGCTGATTTCCCGCAGGCTGTACGGCGCTTCCACCGCGTGACACAGGATGCAGCGCGCTTCGGCCTCCTCCTCGACCACGCCGGTCTCCCGGTCCATGCAGGCCTTGGCGTTTTCCATCTGGGTGCAGCGGTGCAGCAGCCGGCTCTGGATCAGGCGCAGCTCGCCGATCTGCCGCTCCAGCACGGTGAGCTGCCGGCGCAGCACGGCGAGGCTGCTGTCGATGGTATAGTGCTGCATGTGCTCGCGGATCTCCCGCAGCGAAAACCCCATTTTTTTCATGATCAGGATTGTGTCGAGGTAATCGATCTGGCCGGCGCTGTAGTAGCGGTAGCCGTTGTCGGGGTCCACGTACGCGGGGCGGAACAGCCCGATCCGGTCGTAATAGATCAGCGTCTGCTTTGAGATATTCTGGTATCTGGAAAGCTCGCCGATGGAGAAAAAATTATCCATATGGCCCCCCTTGACATTATAGTTACTATATGCTTTATTATAGCTTTCGACGGCATAAAATGCAAGGAGGGCTTTTTTTGACAAGATTTCGCGCTTTTCTGCACAAACTTGTGCAGGGGCTGACGTGGAGAAAGACGGCGATCATCGTGCTCGGCGCGGCGATCTGCTCCTTCGGCATCCACAATATCCACCAGCGGACCGGCATCACGGAGGGCGGCGTGCTCGGGGCCATGCTGCTCGTGGAGCACTGGCTCGGCATTTCACCGGCCGTGATCACGCCGATTCTGGACGCCGCCTGCTATCTGCTCGCGTTCAAATACCTCGGCTGGGCGTTTATCCGCACCTCGGTGATATCGACCTGCAGCGTCTCGCTGTTTTACAAGCTCTGGGAGCAGTTCCCGCCGATGCTGCCCGACCTTTCCAGCCACCCGCTGGCCGCCGCCGTGCTCGGCGGCATCTTCGTCGGCATCGGCGTCGGGCTGATCGTACGGCAGGGCGGCTCCAGCGGCGGCGACGACGCGCTCGCGCTGACGATTTCCCGCCTGACGCACTGCCGCCTGTCGCGCGCCTACCTGTTCACGGACCTCACGGTGCTCGGGCTTTCGCTGACGTATATCCCGATTTCGCGCATCGCGTTTTCCCTTATCACCGTCACGCTTTCCTCGTTCCTGATCGACCGCATCCAGACGTTCCGCGTGGGCGGCGCGCAGACGGACCCGTGAGGGGACAGGGCGGGGATTCAGTTCTGTTCGGCGGCCGGCGTTTCCACGTCCGGCTTGTTCAGCTCGCTGCGCGCTTTCCGCAGGATGATCAGCGAGAGGATGGCGGCGAGCAGCGCGGTGCCCGCAAAGTTGAGCCAGATGCCCGTCAGGCCCAGCGGCCACAGCACGGCGATCAGCAGGACGGGGAAGACAAGCGCGGTGCCCACCGAGATCAGCGAGGCGGGCAGCGGCTTTTCGATGGCCAGCATGTAGCTCTGCGTGGCGAAGGAGAACCAGCGGGTGATGTAGGTCAGGCTGAACAGCTGCAGCGCCCAGACGGAGATGCGCAGGAAGTCCGCGTCGGCGTCCGCGACGAACAGGTTTGTGATCTGCTCCGGGAACAGGGCGATGACCGCGACGGCCAGCAGCGAAACGACGGCGCTTGCCGCAAAGCAGCATTTCTCAATCGCGCGGACGCGGGAGTATTTCTGCGCGCCCCAGTTGTAGCCGACTGCGGGCTGCAGGGAGTCGCACATGCCGTACAGCAGCGGCTGGACGACGCCGTCGGCGAACATCAGCACGCCGTAAACCGAGACGGCCGACTCGCCGCCGAGACGCACGAGGATCGCGTTCATCAGGATCGAAGTGATGCGGCCGGCGATGTTGTTCAAAAAGTTCGGGCTGCCGCAGGCGATGATCTGGCGGATCATGCGGCGGCTGAAGCGCGGGCGGCAGAACCGCAGCTGCGCCTTGCCGCGGAAAAAGGGGATGAAGGCGATGAGGACGCAGATGAGCATGCCGGAGCAGGTCGCGAGCGCCGCCGCCCAGATGCCCCAGTGGAACACGCCGAGAAAGAGGAACTCCAGAATGGCGCTGATCACGGACATGAAAATATTCAGGAGCATACTGCCGCGGATAAACCCGCAGATCCGAAGAAAATTGTCGACAGCAAAAATGATCGTCGTGATCGGCGAGCAGATGGCGTACACGCGCAGGTACTGGACCGCGAAGTCGGCGAATTCCCCTTCGGCGCCCATCAGGCGGATCAGCAGCGGGGCCGCCGCAAACAGGATGCCGCCGATCACGATGCCCGCGCCGACGATCATCAGGCAGGCGCAGGTGAAGATGTTGTTTGCCTCCTGCTCGTCCTTCCGGCCGAGGCAGATGGAAATCGGGACGGCGGAGCCGACGCCGATCAGATCGGCCAGCGAGAAATTGATGATGACGAACGGCATGGCCAGATTGAGCGCCGCGAAGGCCGTAGCGCCCAGAAACTGCCCGACGAAAACGCCGTCGAGCGTCTGGTACAGCGCGGAAGCCAGCATGCTCACCGCACCCGGGATGGAGGCGATGAAGAAGAGCTTCAGCGGTGGTGTCTTTGCGAACAATGCGTTTGAATTCATATCCGGTCTACCCAGTCCTTTCAAAACAAAATGAATTTGAGGCCCCGCATACAAAAAAGCGCCCGATTATCCTGAGAATAACCGGGCGCACCCGACATCTTATCCGACCAGAGATGAAGCATCTCTATTGTGTATTGCGATACACGGTCCTCCGATGACGTCGATTCAACAGGCGAAAGCCTGCGTTTTTTTGCTTGAAAGAGCCGACTGACCGCCTGCGTGGACCTCTTAAATGACCTGATGCGGGCGAGTCAGAATATAGTATAATTGGAAAGAAGTGAAATGTCAATAGATGCAGTCCCAAAACGGAGCGCTCTGCGGTTTTGGCTGTTCATTTGCCGTTCGGCGTGTTATAATAGAAAACAAAACAGAAACAAAGCCTGTGTTGGCAAGGAAAAGGAGGCGCGGGCATGAGAGTCATCGTTTGTCTGGACGACCGGAACGGCATGCTGTTCAACCGGAGGCGGCAGAGCCGGGACCGCAGGGTCGTCGAGGATATCCTGCGGGAGTTGGGCGAAAAGCGGCTGCTGGTGAACGGCTTTTCGGCGCCGCTGTTCGACCACGCGGGCGATAGGATCCGCGTAGAGGACGACCCGCTGGCTGCGGCCGGGCGGGAGGACGTCTGCTTTGTGGAGAATCAGCCGCTCGCCCCCTGGGCGGCAGCGATCGAGCGGCTGACGGTCTACCGCTGGAACCGCGTCTATCCGGCGGACATGCGTCTGGACCTGGCGCTCGAGAGCGGGTGGCATTTGGTTGCCGCATCGGATTTTCCCGGCTTTTCCCACGAAAAAATCACAAAGGAGATTTACGAAAGATGAAAAAACACCGTGTTCTTCTGCCGCTGCTGCTGGCGGTTTTCGTTCTGTTCGGCGGGTGCGCATCGCTTGCGGAGCCGGGCAGCGCGCCGGCCGCGGCGGTCGCGCTGGAGGACGTCCCGGCCTTCAGCGGCGCCCCGTATGTGGAGATCGACGGGAACCAGCCGGCGTTTTCCGAAGCGGAGCGGACGGCGGAATCCTTTGAGACGTACAGCGCGCTGGACGAGTTGGGCCGCTGCGGTCCGGCGTTCGCCTGCATCGGGCAGGACCTGATGCCGACGCAGGAGCGCGAGAGCATCAGCCAGGTTCGGCCGACCGGCTGGCAGAATGCCGAATACGACTTTGTGGACGGCGGCTATTTGTACAACCGCTGCCACCTGATCGGCTTTCAGCTGACCGGCGAGAACGCCAACGAGCGAAATCTGATCACCGGCACGCGCTACATGAATGTCGAGGGCATGCTGCCGTTTGAAAACATGGTGGCCGACTACGTCAAGGAGACCGGCAACCATGTCCTCTACCGCGTGACGCCCGTGTTCGAGGCGGAGGAGCTTGTGGCCCGCGGCGTGCAGATGGAGGCCTGGTCGGTCGAGGACGAGGGCGACGGCGTCTGCTTCAACGTGTACGTCTACAACAACCAGCCCGGCGTCGAGATCGACTACCGGACCGGCGAGAGCCGTGCCGCGGGCGCGGAATCCTCCGCCGAACCGGCGCAGGACGAGACGTATATCCTGAATGTCCGGTCGAAGAAATTCCACCGACCGGACTGCGCCTCGGTCGATTCGATGCGCGAGGAGAACCGGGAGACGTTCCACGGCAGCCGGGAAGCGCTGATCGAGCAGGGCTATGCGCCGTGCGGGAGCTGCAACCCGTAGCGGTGCGCGGCAGGTTTTGCATCATAAAAGCAGGAAGCGGAACGCGGGCGAACCGCGGTCTCCGCTTCCTGCTTTTTTTGCAGAGAGCAGGGCGAACCAATCGGCCCTTCTGCCGGGAAAGGCCCGCGGCAGGGGGATTGGCCGCCGCGTTTTGTCTCCGCGCTTGCGCGCCGCAAAAGCGGTTTCGACCGCGCGCCGCACCGTATGGAAAGGGCCGTGCGGGAAAGGCTATCGTCAAAGGCGCGGGCGGCTTTTCGGCGGCGTCGATTCGGGGCGCGGAATCCGGCAAACAGGCGTTGACAAAAGGGCGGGAAGCGTGTAAAATAAGGTGGAAATGTTTGTTCGAGAGCGGCGCAGCGATGCGCTTTGGAGCCGGCGGCGCGAGCCGCTGTGCGGAGGATGGGGGATGTGCGTATGAGCAGTCAGGAGATCGGCGGGACCTTCAAGCTTGTCTCGCCCTATAAGCCGACGGGCGATCAGCCGGAAGCGATCGCGAAGCTGACGGAGGGGATTCAAAAGGGCCTCAAGGAGCAGACGCTGCTCGGCGTCACGGGCTCCGGCAAGACGTTTACGATGGCGAACATCATCGCCAATGTCAACCGGCCGACGCTGGTGCTCGCGCACAACAAGACGCTCGCGGCGCAGCTTTGCTCGGAGTTCCGAGAGTTTTTCCCCGAAAACGCCGTGGAGTACTTTGTCTCCTACTACGACTACTACCAGCCGGAAGCGTACATCGCGCAGACGGACACGTATATCGAAAAGGACAGCGCGATTAACGAGGAGATCGACAAGCTGCGCCACAGCGCGACGAGCGCGCTTTCCGAGCGGCGGGACGTCATCATCGTCGCCTCGGTGTCCTGCATCTACAGCCTGGGCGACCCGATCGATTACCGCACGATGGTTATCTCGCTGCGCCCCGGCATGGAGAAAAGCCGCGACGAGCTGCTCAAAAAGCTCGTTGAGATCCAGTATGAGCGCAACGACGTGAACTTCATCCGCAACAAGTTCCGCGTGCGCGGCGACGTCGTCGAGATCTTCCCGGCGCAGTCGAGCGAAAAGGCGATCCGCGTCGAGTTTTTCGGCGACGAGATCGAGCGGATCAGCGAGGTCATTCCGCTGACCGGCGAGATCGTGTCCGACCTGAAGCACGTCGCGATCTACCCGGCTTCGCACTATATCGTGCCGCGCGAAAAAATGCAGCGCGCGCTGCGGGAGATCGAGGCGGAGATGGAGGAGCGCGTGCAGTACTTCAAGGCGCAGGGCAAGCTGCTTGAGGCGCAGCGCATCGAGCAGCGCACGCGCTACGACATCGAGATGCTCGGCGAGATCGGCATGTGCAAGGGCATCGAGAACTATTCGCGCATCATGTCGGGCCGCGCGCCCGGCAGCGAGCCGTGCACGCTCCTCAATTACTTCCCGAAGGATTTTCTGCTGTTCGTCGACGAGTCGCACGTCACGCTGCCGCAGGTGCGCTCGATGTATGCGGGCGACCACGCGCGCAAGGAAAGCCTGATCGACTACGGCTTCCGCCTGCCTTCGGCCTACGACAACCGCCCGCTCAATTTCGATGAATTCTACAAGCACATCAATCAGGCGGTGTTCGTCAGCGCGACGCCCGGCGATCTGGAGCTGCAGAAGTCGGCGGCGGTCGTCGAGCAGGTCATCCGCCCGACCGGCCTTTTGGACCCGAAGATCACGGTGAAGCCGACCGACGGGCAGATCGACGACCTGATCTCCGAAATCAACGAGCGCACGGCGCGCAAGGAGCGCGTGCTCGTGACGACGCTGACGAAGAAGATGGCCGAGGACCTGACCGGCTTCCTCGAAAACTACGGCATCCGCGTGCGCTACATGCACCACGACATCGATACGGTGGAGCGCATGGAGATCATCCGCGACCTGCGCCTCGGCGAGTTCGACGTGCTGGTCGGCATCAACCTGCTGCGCGAGGGCCTCGACATCCCGGAGGTCTCGCTCGTCGCGATCCTCGACGCGGACAAGGAGGGCTTCCTGCGCAGCGGGCGCAGCCTGATCCAGACGATCGGCCGCGCGGCGCGCAACGCGGAGGGCTCGGTCATCATGTACGCCGATTCGGTCACGCCCTCGATGGAGTACGCGATCCGCGAGACGGAGCGCCGCCGCGCGATTCAGGAGCGGTACAATGAGGCGCACGGCATCGTGCCGAAAACGATCATCAAGGGCGTTTCGGAGATCCTCGAGATCTCGACGAAGGCCGACGACGGCAAGTCGAAGAAAAAGCACAAGTATACGGCCGCGGAAAAGCGCTTGATGATCGAAAAGCTGACGAAGGAAATGAAAGCGGCGGCCAAGCTGCTTGAATTCGAGCACGCGGCGTATCTGCGCGACCGCATCAAGGAGCTGGGCGGTTAAAATGATTGACAAGCAAAAATGCTTTACAGATATGATGGCGCAGCTTGCGCTGGAATACAACGCGCAGCCGGCCGATTTCACGGCGGACGGGCTGACGCTGACGGCGCCGCGCCTGCATCCGAAGCGGCGCGTTTACACACACGAAGCGCCGTTTTTCCAGATGGCGACGACGGGCCGCGGCGCCGTTGTGACCGCCGACCCCGTCCTGCACGCCTTTATGCGGCGCTTTGCTGCCGGGAAAAGCGGGTACGGGCTGTTCGAGCGGCCGAACCTCGCCGGGATCGAAGCCGAGCTGAACCGGCACGGCTTCACGCTGACCTCGACGTTCCACATGTTCCTGCCGGGCGGCGCGATTCCGGAGGCTGTAATGCCGGAAAGCTTTACAGTTTGCTGGTTCGACGCGGAATCGGTTTCGGCGCTGTACCCGAGCACACGCTTTTTAAACGCGCTCAGCGCGCAGGCGAATCCGGACCGTCCGGATGTGATCGCGGT
>DSLFC04101__coassemble_2770_pt1 | contig 8044 bp, 9 predicted proteins | sample DSLFC04101__metabat2_high_PE_006 | metagenome-assembled genome bin DSLFC04101
TCCAGCGCGGCTGCGCGGGCAGATCCTCCGGCTCGAAAAGGCCGATATCCACCCACGCGCAGTCCATACCGGCGCGCTCCGCGCAGAGCACGTCGAACGGGTGGTCGCCAACGTAGAGGCTTTCCGCAGGCGCGACGCCGAGCGCTTCGCACGTCATCGTAAGGATACGCGGGTCGGGCTTTTCGACGCCGGCCTCCTCCGAAATCGTGACCGCAGAAAAATAAGGCAGGAGTTCCGCTTCCTCCAGCGTGCGGCGGATCCGCGCGCGGTTGTTGCTGACGATGCCGAGGCGGTACTTGCCGCCGAGCGCCGAAAGCAGCGCATGCACACCGGGCGCCGGGCGCCACTGCGTCCGGCCGGTCAGCGCCACTTCGATCGCGCCGTCAACTTCCGCGCCCTGCTGCGCCGCGGCGGCGCGGTACACCGCGCAGACATTCTGAAAGAACTGCGCGTCGTCCATCCGCGTCCCCGTCTCAAGCTCGTGCAGAATCTGCCGCGCGGTCCAAAGCTCGGCCTGCCGCACGGCTTCCCGCGCTGTGGTTTCCGTAAAGAGCGGCTCCCCGTGCAGCCGCAGCGCCGCAAACCGCTGCACGGCGGGCACCTCCGGACAGAGCAGCGTATTCTCAATGTCAAAAAGGATCGCTTTTGCCATTTAAGACTCCTCCTTTGCCTTCTTCGGCTTCCGCCGCAGCTTCAGCACGATCTTTTCTCGCTCGCCGGCCGCCTGAAGCAGCTGCGCCGCGCGCACCGCCTCCGGATATACCCTGTTGATCGCCTTTTCATCCCCGAGAAAAATACCCTGATGCACAATGTATGCCTCCCCTATAATCGAATTCACGCGTGCGCGAGCACCGGAAACATCAGGCCGCGCCGCTCAAAGTCGCGGAAGCCCGCGCCGCGCACGAACAGCGTCGTATCGTCTTCATGTACGGCCTCCGCCTCCCAGCCGGTCGTGTCCAGCGGCGTAAAGCCGAGCTGCACCCGGCGCACCGCGCCGCCGAACGCCCGGGCGACCGCCTCGGGCGCGGGCTGCTTTTCCGCATAGACCGCATACAGGTGCAGCACGCCGTCCTCCAGCTCGGCGACCGCGTATGTCTCCGGCGCGACGCGGTACACGCAGTCCTGCATAAACTTCGAGACGTAGAAGAGCGGCAGGCCGGTGTTGCCGCAGAGCGAAAAGCGGCCGCACGGCGCGCTCGACCGGATCACCGCCGTGAGCCGCCCCCACGCCTCGCGGTCCCGCATCGGCACGCGCACGGCGCTTGCCGCGCCGCCCGGCTCCAGCGCTCTGGCATATCGGACCTCCGCCGCCCGGCGAAAGCCGAACTTCGGGTAAAAATCGAGCACCGTATCGTTCGCAAACAGGTAAACGCCGTCGGCTTTCCCCGCACAGTCGCGCTCGACTTCCGCCATCAGCCGGCGGATCATCCCGCGGCCGCGGTACCGCTCGTCCGTCATCACGGTGCCGAGCTGGATAAACCGCTTTTTCTCGCCGTCGAGCACAAAGTCCGTCCGGTTCACCGAGACGTTCGCCGCGACTGCGCCGTCCACAACGACCGAATAGGGCACATAGTCGTCGCCCCAGAAGCCGTTTTGATACCAGTCCTCAAATGTGAGGCCGAACGTCCGCTGCGCCAGCGCGTCAAAGCTGCGCCGCAGCGCATCGTCCGCGCGGTACCCCTTTACAATCCGCTCCACATGCACGCCTCCTTTTTTCTCCATTATAGCGGCAAACGGACGGCGTGTAAAGAAAAAACGGCGGGCGTCTCCGCAGGGGAAACGTCCGCCGTCTCACATGGATTTCAGCGCAGTAAAAAAGCGTTCATCTGGTTCAAGCCGGGACAGCGGCGCAGCGAAAAATCCGGCTATTTCGGCTTTCCCGAAAGGCGCTGCATCGCCTGCGCCAGATAATGCCCGATCCACTCGTGCGCCGTGCGGCCGCTCATCTGCTTTTCGATACGATCCACTGCAGAATGTCCGGATTCTCAAACAGCACGTTGCCGCCGTGATAATTGCCGTAAATGCCGCGCGCATTGAAGTACGCGTCCGGCGGGATCTCCGCCTGCAGGACGTCGTCGATCTCCGCGTCCGTCCAGCCGGCCGGCGCAGAGGACGGCGCGGAACCCGCCCCGCTTTCCGCCGCGCCCCCGTCCGCCGCACAGGCGGTGAACAGAAGCATTATGCCCGCGGCGAGCGCCGCCGCCAAAATTCTCTTTCCCGAAACGGCCATATTGAAGAACTCCTTTCTGAAAACAGAAGGGACAGGCGCCTGCAGCCAGGCCCTGTCCCCTGCAATCAAGCCTTGCGGGTTTTGCCCATGTTGGTCAGCATTTCCACCGTGGCCGGGTCGTAGTGCGAGAAGAACAGGCTTTCGCCCTCATCGAGCTTCCGGATCGCCTCCATGTCCGCCTCGCTGAGCGTGAAGTCGAACACGTCGATGTTCTGCGCCATGCGCTCCTTGTGCGTGGACTTCGGGATGACCACGACGTTGCTCTGCAGCAGGAAGCGCAGCGCCGTCTGCGCGGAAGACTTGCCGTACTTCCGGCCAATATCCGTCAGCACCGGGTTCGAGAAAAAGTCCTTGCGGCCCTCCGCAAACGGGCCCCACGATTCGTGCTGCACGCCGTACTTTTCCATGTATTCGTGCGCGGTCTTCTGCTGCTGGAACACGTGCGTCTCCACCTGATTGACCGCGGGCGTCACTTCGACGAACTGGCACAGGTCGATCAGTCGGTCGGGATAGAAATTGGAGACGCCGATGGCGCGTAGCTTTCCGGCCTTGTAGGCCTCCTCCATCGCGCGGTAGGTGCCGTAGTAATCGCCGAACGGCTGGTGGATCAGAAGCAGGTCGATGTAATCCGTCCTGAGCTTCTGGAGCGAACGGTCGATGGAGTCCTTCGCCGCCTCGTAGCCCGCGTTCGAAATCCAGACCTTCGTGGTGAGAAACAGCTCGTCACGCGGCACGCCGCACTTCTGCACGGCGCTGCCGACGGCTTCTTCGTTGCCGTAGGACTGGGCCGTATCGATGGCACGGTACCCCACCGAAATGGCGTCGAGCACGCAGCGCTCGCACTCCGCATTGCTGACCTGATACACGCCGTAGCCGAGCATGGGCATCCGGACGCCGTTGTTCAGGGTGACTGTCTGTGCCATAGCGATCCTCCGTTCCTCAATCGTGAATTCTTCTGCCGTTGCACATGCGCACGAATTCCGGGTCGAAATGCTTGACCGCCGTGCCGACATAGCCCTGGTCGAGCGCGCTGATCTGCGCCATCTCCTCCGGCGTCAGCTCGAAGTCCCAGATCGCGATGTTCTCCTCGATCCGCTCCTTGTGCGTGGACTTCGGGATGACCACCACGCCGCGCTGCACGTTCCAACGCAGCAGCACCTGCCCGACGGACTTGCCGTGCGCCGCTGCGATATTCTGAAGCATCTCATTTTCGAAGGGGTTGTAGCGGCCGCCGCCGAGCGGCGCCCAGGCCTCGGGCTGCACCTTGTAGTACCGCATGGTTTCGAGCGCCTTTTCCTGCGCGAAATACGGGTGCAGCTCCACCTGATTCACCATCGGGCAGATCTCCACGGTCTCGCAGAAATTCGTCAGGACGTGCGGATAGAAATTGGAAACGCCTATGGCGCGCAGCTTCCCTGCGCGGTATGCATCCTCCATCGCGCGCCAGGCGCTGAAGTAGTCCTTCATGGCCTGGTGGAGCAGGTAAAGGTCGAGGTATTCGAGGCCGGTCTTTTCGAGCGAAGCGTCGATGGCCGCCTTGGCCGTCTCGTAGTTCGCCATGTCCTGCACCCACATCTTCGAGGTGATGAAGAGCTCCTCGCGGGTGCAGAGCCCTTCCGCGATGGCTTCCCGCACCGCTTCGCCCACGGCGTCCTCGTTCGTATACGAGGCGGCCGTGTCGATCAGCCGGTAACCGGCGCGGATGGCGTCCAGCACGGAGCGCTTGCACTCCGCCTTGTCGCGCACCTGAAAGACGCCGAAGCCTTCCATCGGCATTTTGATCCCGTTTTGCAGGGTTGCGTATTCCATAGTCTGTTTCCTCCCGTTTTCGGATATTTTTTATGCACGAAAGCCGCCGGCGCGCCGAAAAACGCCCCGTCGATCTTCCCGTCCAGCGAGGCGAGCATGTGGCAGACGACAAAAGGCCGTTCCATAGGCGCCCCCTTACTTCAGCTTTCCGCCGTCGCGGAAGGCGTCGCCCACCTTTTCGCCGAGCACATGGTAGGCGCTGTGCGCCGGCTCGAACGCGATGGGACGGAATTTCGCAAAATCGATGCCGCCGTCCGCGCCGAGAACGCTTTCATCGACGCTGACGTTGACGATTCTGCCGATGACGTTGCCGTCCTCGTTGATCCGGATCAGCTCACACTCGAGCGCGACCGGCAGCTCGTCGATCAGCGGCGCGTCGACAAATTCGCTCTTCGTGACGTGGAAGCCGGACTTTTCCATCTTCTTCGGCTTCGAATTGGCGGAGACCATGCCCACGTAGTCGGCGGGGACGACGTGCGCCGCATCCGCAAAGCTGACCGTAAAGGCGCCCTTCTCGCGGATGTTCGCCGTGGTTCTGTGGCCTGCGCTCAGGCAGAGCTCCACCTTGTCGGCGTCATAGAGGCCGCCCCACGCGGCGTTCATCGCATCCGCGGTGCCGTCCGCATTGTAGGTGCCGATGATCAGCACCGGCAGCGGGTAGAACCACGATTTCACACCAAAACTCTTTCGCATAGCAAACACTCCTTTTACAGCATACAGTTATTGTTGTCCCGGCACGCGCTTATTTCTGGTCGTCGACCGGGGGAACCATCTCCGCATAGCGCTTCAGCATTTCGGGCGTGCTGGTGTAGTAGCGCTTCTTCTGATCCATCGCGGCGATCTTCTCCATCTCCTCGTCGGTCAGGGCGAAATCGAACAGGTCGAAGTTCGCGCGGATGTGGTCGGGGTTCTTGGAGCCCGGGATGACGATGTTCCCGTCCTGAATGTGCCAGCGCAGGATGATCTGCGCGCTGCTCTTGCCGTACTTCCGGCCGAGCTCCGCAAAGAGCGGCTCCTCAAGCAGCGCCTTATCGCCGTGGCCGAGCGGATACCACGCCTGAATCACGATGCCCTCGCCGTCGAGAAACGCTTTGAGCTCCTTCTCCTGCGAGTAGGGGTGCACCTCCGTCTGCAGCACGGCGGGCTTCACTTCGCAGATGGCGAGGATTTCGCGGATCTGCGCGGGTGTGAAGTTCGAAAGGCCGATCGCCTTGACCTTGCCGGCCTTGTAGGCCTTCTCCATCTGCCGGTAGCCGGCAACGTAGTTGCCCGCCGGCTGGTGGATCAGAAGCAGGTCGATGTAATCGGTGCCGAGGCGTTCCAGCGTCTTCTCGACGGCGTCGTCCTGCTCGTAAAAGCTCGGCCAGAGCTTGGTCTCGAGGAAGATTTCCTCACGCGGCAGGCCGGACTGCTTCATCGCTCTGCCGACGGCCTTTTCATTTACATAGGCGTTGGCGGTGTCGATGAGACGGTAGCCGCACGCCAGCGCGCTTTTGACCGAAGCCTCCGCCTCGTCCGGCGTCAGCAGGAAGGTGCCGATGCCGGCCATGGGCATCCGGATCCCGTTGTTCAAAGTTGCGAATTCCATCGTTCATACGTCCTTTCCAGAATTTTGTATCGATTGATGCGAATTGCCGATTTAATCCGGCTGCCATTTTGTTCCAAGAGCAATTATACCATATTTCTCTCAAAAAAGCGGCGGCAGATTGTCGGTTTTTGTATTATTATTCAGCAAAATTTCCCTGTGCTGCGCTGCAGCTTTATTTTGCGACGCCGAACACGGCCGACATCTCCATACCGTCCAGCGCGGCATCCAGCGCCTGCACTTCGTCCGGCGTGAGGCGCACCTCCGCCGCGCCGGCGTTTTCCTGCATCCGCTCGGGCCGACGCGTGCCCGGGATCGGCACGATCCACGGCTTCTTGCAGAGCATCCAGGCCAGGGAAATCTGCGCCGGTGTGGACGATTTCTCCTCGGCCATGCGGCGCAGCAGCGCCAGAAGCGCCCGGTTCTGGTCCATCGCCGCGTCCGTGAACTGCGGCATCGCCGCGCGGTAGTCGGTCTTCGGGTCGAACCGCTCGCCCTTGCCGTAGCGCCCCGTCAAAAGGCCGTTCGCCATCGGCGAGAAGGCCACAAGACCGACGTTCAGCGTTTCGAGCAGCGGGAAGATCTCCTCATACTGCCGGGCCATCATCGAATAGCGGTTCTCCAGCGCCGTCACCGGGCACACCGCGTGCGCGCGGCGCAGATAGTCCGCGTCCGCCTCCGAAATGCCCCAGTGCGTGATTTTTCCCTCGCGGATCAGATCGGCCATGACGCCCGCCACCTCTTCCGGCGGAACCGCCGGGTCGGCGCGGTGCTGGAAATACAGGTCGATATGGTCGGTGCGCAGCCGCTTCAGCGAGCCTTCGACGGACCGGCGGATGGTCTCCGGCCGGGAATCCGGAATCAGCGGCAGCGGCACTTTCCCGCTTTCAAAGTCGAACCGCAGGCCGAATTTCGTCGCGATGGCCACGCGGTTCCGAACCGGCTGCAGCGCCTCGCCCACCAGACGCTCGTTGACGTGCGGGTCCTCCGGCGTTCCGTAGACCTCGGCCGTGTCGAAAAACGTGTAGCCCATCTCCACCGCTTCGCGCAGCAGGCGGACCGCCTCGCGCTCGTCGGTCGGCGCGCCGTAAGCATGGGAAAAGCCCATGCACCCGAGGCCGACCGCCGAAACCGTCAGGTCTTTTCCAAGTGTTCTACTCTGCATTTTAATCACCATTCCTTATTATTTTTTGTGCCGGTCGGCGAAGCCGATTGCCGCTTTGCTCGTTGCGGCAAAGGCACAAATCGTGTGTGAAAAAGTATTTTTCACACTACCGTCCCCTTTCGCTTCTATTATAGCCCGGGGCCGGTAGGCGGCGGAAGTCTCCGTTCGTTATGCAGTTAAAACCCAAAGGTTACTGCTTCTCCGCGCGCTTCAGCCGCCGGGACAGATGAGCACGGCGCCCTTCACCGCCGTGCCCTCGGGCACCGGAAAGCTCGTGATATACGGGCGGAAGTCCGGGTCGTCAAAATAGCCGCCGTCGTTTTCGGTGTATTCGGTCTCGGCAGGGGCGTTGCCCTCCTCCCAGAGGTACAGCACCTGCTGCCGGTCCGGCGTGACGACGGCCGAAGCCACCATGTCGCCGTCCGCCGGCGCACCTCACAGGCCGAGGCCGTCGAGCCACGACTGAACGTCCGCCTCGCTGACCGCGGAGGAGAAGCGCTGGCCCTCCAGCCAGTCTCCGGTCCCGGCCATTTCGGCGAGCAGCGTTCCGCTCTCGCCGAGTCCGGACGACGAGGAGGTGCAGAACGGGATGACCGTCTTGCCGGTGAAGTCATTCGACTGAATAAAGTCGTCTACCGGCCACGCGGCAATGCCCCACCAGATCGGATACTAAAATGTAGCCCGTCCTCTCCAGCCCTTGAAAACACTGGGCTTAACGGCTTACACAAGTGTGTTTTCTGTTCTTTTTTAGTAGCATATTGCTCCGACCTTTCCCATTTATTGTACTCTGCTTCACCCGTTTATACAAATACCTATGTTTAATGCTTTTCCATACGTTTTGTGAATGATAAGAGACAGCGGTTGGTTGATCCGCTGTCTCTATGTATTTTCCTATATTTTGTTATTTACAAGCTTCGGAATTCACTCCGGCTTTTCTTGCTAATGATTTTCTGAAGTCTTTGGTTTTCATCACGGAGCGCCTGATTTTCCTGCCGGAGCCGGAAAATTTCTTCCTGAAGGAGATCGATCCGTCCTTCCATTGCTTTGTCCAGGATACCTCTGCGTGGATTGATGGTTCCGGTCTGCTGTTCCATAGCCCGGTCAATTTCGGCCCTCACAATGGGATTCTTATAGAAGAATCCTCTGGAAGCTCCTGTCATCTTTACGAGCTGCGGAACCGATACCCTCTCTCCCTGATCTAACAGTTTGCGGATTGCCAGTTTCGCCGCAGCAATCTTTTCATCGCTTCGTTCCC
>DSLFC04101__coassemble_2868_pt1 | contig 7806 bp, 9 predicted proteins | sample DSLFC04101__metabat2_high_PE_006 | metagenome-assembled genome bin DSLFC04101
TCGGCTTTCTCACTCAGGCCTTTCAGCCTTTCGTTTTTTGCCGTCTCTCTCGAGCGCTTGACTATAATACCACGCGGGAACCCATTTGTCAACACTTTTTTGAAAGTTTTTTTCGATTTTTTTCGAGTTTCCTTTCATGCACCATATATACGTTTCAAATCACCTCTAAACACAATATACAGCATATCCCTGTACCGTCATGATTTGGTTTGTATGCGCATATACTTGTCCCGCAGACAATATTTTAAAATCTTTTTTTGAAAAAGTCCAGAACTTTTTTTGAAATCCGCTTGAAAAAGGAGAACCATACGATGCGCTGTGTTTCCCGCGAGCGCCTGTGCCGCTCCCTCTTACATCTCTGGCGCGTTCTGATTGTCGCGCTCGTCAACGCCGTCATGCTCGTGATGCTGCTGCGCGCGCCGTTTTGAAAGAAGCGCCCGGCCGGAGAAAATCCGACCGGGCGCTTCCCTGTCTTATACTATAGTATTGCAATGGATGCCGGGCCGCCGCTTCCGGTCAGGCCTGCTCCTCGGCCATTTCGGCCGCATGCTTCTTCATAAACCTGTGGTGCACGATCAGATAGCAGATGAAATGCGCCAGCGCCGTGACGAACCACGAGACCGGGTACGAGAGGAACAGCGTGGACAGCGTCGGGTTCATCTGGAAAATCGTCATGATCCAGACGATGCGCAGCGCGCACGCGCCCGTAAGCGAGACGATCATCGGCATGATCGAATACCCCATGCCGCGCAGCGAGCCGACGAGCGTATCCATGATGCCGCAGAGGAAGTACGGCAGGCAGACGAACATCATGCGCTCGAGGCCGTACTGGATGACCTGCGGGTCCGACGTATATATAGAAAGGAGCGTGGAGCCGCAGAGGTACGCGCCGCCGCCGAGCAGGATGCCGATGGCCGTGACATCCAGCACGCAGATGCGCATGATTTTGCCGATACGCTTGTATTTGCCGCCGCCGACGTTCTGGCCCGTAAAGGACAGGGCCGTCTGGTACAGCGCGTTCATCGCCGTATAGACGAAGTTCTCGATGTTCGAGGCCGCGGTGCTGCCCGCCATGACCGTGGAGCCGAACGAGTTGATCGACGACTGGATCAGGACGTTGGAGATCGAGAACACGGCGCCCTGCATGCCTGCGGGCAGACCGATCTTGATGATTTCGAGCAGCTTGCTCTTGTGGATGCGCAGCTTCTTCAGCTCCAGCCGGTACGGCGCGTCGGTCTTGATGAGGCAGAGCGCGACGAGCACCGCGGAGATCACCTGCGAGGTGACCGTCGCGATCGCAACGCCGGCCACGCCGAGGTGGAAGACCAGCACGAGGACGAGATTCAGAATGACGTTGACGATGCCGGAAATGAACAGGAAGTACAGCGGGCGCTTCGTGTCGCCGACGGCGCGCAGGATCGCCGCGCCGAAATTGTAGAGCATCGACGCCGGCATGCCGACAAAATAGATGCGCATGTACAGCGCCGCCTGGTCGAGCACGTCGTCCGGCGTGCCCATCAGCGTCAAAAGCGGCTCGGCGAGGATGAGGCCGATCACGATCAGGGCCGTGCCGCTCAGAACGCTCGTGAGCACCGAGGTATGTACGGTTTCATGCAGGTGCTTCGCGTCGCGCGCGCCGTAGTACCGCGCGACCAGCACGTTCGTGCCGACCGAAAGGCCGACGAAAACATTGACAAGCAGGTTGATCAGCGAGCCGGTGGAGCCCACCGCCGCGAGCGCCGTATGGCCGACGAACTGGCCGACGACGATGATGTCGGCCGCGTTGAAAAAGAGCTGCAGCATGCCCGAAAGCATCAGCGGGACCGCAAAGATCAGGATCTTGCCGAACAGCGGCCCGTTGCACATATCGATTTCATAGCCGCGCGAGCGCCTGCGGTGCCGCCGGCGCATCTGCAGCCTGAGCAGCATAAACTGGATTTTTCTCTTCATATTCATAGCGTCAGTACCCAAGCTCCTCTCCGACAAGAATCACATGCACGCGGCCGCGGACACGCTGGCGCGCCATGACCGTGTATTGCGCACAAAGGCGGTTTTCCGAGCTGCAGCCGCTGCACAGGTCGCCGTCCGTGCCCGGGCAGGCCGCGTGCGTGCAGGGCGTGTCGATGTGCAGGCGCAGCGCGTTCGCGGGCACCGTGACCGCTTTGACGTACAGCTTCGCCGCGTTCAGATCGCGCACGATCTTGTTCCAGCCCGCGACGACGATCACCTTCTTCGGGCCGAACAGCATCGCGGCCACGCGGTTTCCGCCGCCGTCGATGTTGAACAGCTCGCCGCGCTCCGTGATCGCGTTGGAGCTCGTCAGGAACGCGTCGGCCGAGAAGGTCTGCCGGTAGATCGCCTGCCGTTCCGCGTCGGTCTCCACCGCTTCGCGGTCGAGAAAGTTGTACCGGCCGCTGCGCATCAGCGCCTTGACGCCGGATGCGTCCAGTGTGACGCTGCCGCCGCAGGAGATCGTATCCCCCGCGCAGAGCAGGCCCTCCACAAGGCGCACCGCTTCCTCGCTCGTCTGCGCAAAATAGGCGCTCATGTTGTTTTTTTCGAGCGCCGCCATCGTGCGTTGGACGCGCAGCTCCATTGCCTCGCGCCGGCGGGGCATGTCCTTTTTGTCCATTGCTTCGTTTCCCCCAAACCTGAAAATAGACCTGAAAAGTATCAAGGACGGGAGAGCCGCAGCCCTCCCGTCTCTTTGTTCCTTACTTGCCGGCGGCCTCTGCAAACGCCGTGAAGCAGGCCGTCACATGGTCGCGATGCGCCACGCTCACCTCGTCGCCGCTTTCCGCCTTGGCGTCGGTATAAATGATCATGAACCGGCCGCTCTCCGAAAGCTGCGCCGGCACGGTGTTGTCCAGAATCTCAAAGCTGCCCCTCTCGCGCACGGAATCGATGACCGTCTGCGCGGCCTCCGGGATATTCTCGGTCGGGAACTCATACAGCTCGAGCTGCACGCTCGAATCGTTGTACTGGTACGTATACTTATAGCCGTTCACGGCGCCGATGACGTCGTAGGACATCTGCACCCGCTCGCCGACCACAAGACCGCTGGCCTCGAAATAGTCGCACATGCCGTCGACGTCCATTTCAAAATCGGCCGGGTCCTTCTCGGTCGTGATGGGCTCGCCGTCCTCGGTCGTGCTCGAGGTCTCCAGCGTCTCCACAGACGCCTGCGGCGCGGCGCAGGCGGCAAGCGATGCGCACAGCACAACCGCCAGAAGCAGCGCGGCCAGCTTTCTTATATTCTTCATTGCGGCAATCAATCCTCTCTTTTTTTGCGCGGCTCCGGAACGCCCGGAGCATATGCAATGATTCTACCATATCGCCGGATAGGAAGCAAGCCTAAAATGGAAGAATAAAATAAAATGTGGCTTTCGCCGCCTGTTCCGATTGCTTTTTATTGTTGCATGTGCTATACTTTTATTGTCTAAACCGACAGAATCCGGCAGATTTATCGGCACACGCACGCAGTCCGCCGCCATTCCGCCGGCCGCACGACCCCTATGCGTGGAGTTTTCTCCATAATTCAAGAAAAAGGAGCCCTGTACAATGAAAGCTGCAAAACGCCTCACCGCACTTGCCGCCTGCCTGCTCGCCTTCACGATGCTGTGCACCGGCTGCTCGACCATCACTTCCGCGCTCGGCAATATCTTCCAGCCGCACTACGAGACGCTGGAGGAGTGCTTCGCCGACCCGGAGATCAAGGCGGAGATCGACGCGGAGGTCGCCGCCTCCATGGCGGAAAACGAGATGATGGACGCCTACGCGAACGCCGAAGCGCGCGCCGAGGGCAACGTGCTGATCTACGACTACACCTATGCGAATACGGTCACCTGGGTGGACGAATCCGAGCGCCGGATGTGGAACAACACCTTCCTCGAGGAGCTGGAGAGCGGACGCGCGCAGTTTGAAGACGTCGCAAGCTCCCTGAGCGAGGAGCTCGGCATCGAGGGCATCACGGTCCGGCTCGTCTACCGCAATCCCGACGGCACCGAGCTGATGTCCTACGACTACGCGAACCCGCCGGCGCCGGTCTATTACGCGAGCGTCGAGGAGTGCATGGCGGATCCCGCGGTCGCGCAGCGCTTTGTCGATGAATTCGGCTTTGAGGAATTCACCGGCGTCGCTTCCGGCGAGGGCAACACGCTCGTCTACGCGCTGACCTTCATGGTGCCGTTTGTCGACGCCACGTATTCCGCGCAGGACGCCGCCGTCGACCTCGCCGCCTACTGTGAGGAGAACAGCGACGCCTTTACCGTGGACTTCGAAGAGCTGCGCGCCGTTGTCGACGCGGACCCGCTGCAGATCCGCTACGACTTCTACGACTACGACGGCACCCAGCTGTACAGCCACCTGTTCACCGACACGTCCGGCAGCGTGACCTCCGAGAGCGCCTTCAGCGCCCCGGCGGCCACCCCCGCCCCGGCGGCCGCCATGACGCTGGAGGATTACCTGGCGAACGAGGACATCGCGCGCTCCGTTCAGGACGAACTCAATGCGTTGGTCGATGATGATTTCTCCATCGCGTTCACAGCCGAGGGCAATACGGCGATCTTCGCCTATACTTTCGGCGATTCGTACGACTTTTCCGACGAACAGGTGCGCGCTGCGGTGGCGGAGGATCTGGCGGCTGGCGTAGAGCTGCAGCGGGCCACGTTTGAGACCATGGTGGACCAGCTGCAAAGCCAGCTGCAGCTTGCGGACGTCTCCATGCGCATCATATATCTGGCGGCCGACGGCACCGAGATCTACACCGCGGATTTTCAGTAAATTTTACCTGCGGCGTATTGCCTTTCCCTTTTGACCATGCTATAATGAGCTTGTTCAAAATTTATTCAAACTTTATTCAAAAAAGGGGTTTTGTGGAATGAAACATGCAAAGCGGTTCACCGCGCTTCTGGCCTGCCTGCTCGCCGTCGTTCTGATGTGCACGGCCTGCTCCGGAAAGCCGAAGGACGTCGAAGCCTACCTGCAGGACGAGACCGTCGCGCAGCAGCTCGACGAGCAGCTCAGCGCGATGGAGAGCAGCGACTACTCGGTCGACGTCACCGCGGAGGGCAACACGCTGATCTACACCTTCGCCTTCGGCCAGCAGATCGACCTCTCCGACGAGACCGTCAACTCGACCGTCGTGAGCGCGCTGGAGTCCGGCATGGAGCAGCAGAGCTCCGTGTTCGAGGGCATCGTCGACGAGCTGCAGAATGAGGTGCAGGACGCCGGCGTCAAGGTGCGCATCGTGTACAACAACGCGGACGGCACCGAAATCTATTCCTGCGAATTCGAATAATTCCTGAAAAGAAAAAAGCACGGCGATCCCGCGGGATCGCCGTGCTTTTCCTTTTCGTGCTTTTCTTTCGCCGATTTCCCGCCTCCGGCCTGCACGGCCTGCTCCGAAAATCTTTGCCCGGAAAAATCAGAACGGACGGGAGCGCTTCCCGTCCGCTTTCTGGTGACCCGGACGAGAATCGAACTCGTGTTACCGCCGTGAAAGGGCGGTGTCTTAACCGCTTGACCACCGGGCCATATGGTAGCGGCAAATGGACTTGAACCATCGACACTTCGGGTATGAACCGAATGCTCTAGCCAACTGAGCTATGCCGCCATATAGACTCCAAATCTTGATGGAGCGTACATAATTATAACCGATGCTTTTTCTTTTGTCAAGTGCTTTTTCGCTGGAAAATTTCATATTTCTGTGCTATACTGTTGCCATACGGCAAACGGAGGGAGGGGCGCGCCGTGAAAAGGCTCGTGCGCAAGCATTTCCTGTGGTTTTACGAGAAAATGGACAAGGACGCCATCGACGCCTACGCCGCGCAGGCCTCGTTCTGGATCCTGATCGCCTTCATCCCGTTTTTGATGTTCCTGCTCACGCTTTCGCAGCTGATCCGCTTCGAGGACACGACGCTGCTGTTCGCGTTTGCGAACGTAATGCCCTCGCCGGTGGACGAGATGCTGCGCATGCTTTTCAGCGAGATCCGCGCGCCGGAGGGCATCCTCTCGATGACGGCGATCATCTGCGTCTGGTCGGCCTCGGCGAGCATGCTCGCGCTCGTCAAGGGGCTTTACGCGGTGTTCGACGTGCCGAAGCGCAACTACTTTTTCATGCGCGCGCTCGCGATCGTCTACACGCTGGCGCTCGCAATCATCCTGCTCGTCAGCATCGGCCTGCTCGTGTTCGGCGACATGCTCTACGACTGGCTGGTCGACTACATGCCGCCCTCGTTCCCGCGCATCATCAACGAATTCAAACCCCTGATGGCCTTTCTGATTCTGCTGCTGTTCTTCTGGCTGATGTTCATCGCGATCCCGCGCCGGCAGGTCTCCTGGAAGAACGCCTTCTGGGGCGCATCGTTTGCGGCGGCGGGCTGGGTGCTTTTTTCCACCTTCTTCTCTATTTTCGTCGAAAACTTTTCGAATTATGCAACGATCTACGGCAGTCTCGCCGCGATCGTCATTTTGATGATGTGGCTGTTCATATGCATGTATATCCTGCTGATCGGCGGGGAGCTCGCCGTATGGCTGCAGACGAGCAGCATCAAATCGGATATGCGCCGCGTGTTCCGGGTATTCCGGCGCAGGCGGGCGCAGAAGGGAGACGATCGACATGACCGGTCAAACGAAGAAAAACAAGCCAAATAGACGCGCGGCGGCGCTCTGCCTTGCGCTGCTGCTCTGCGTTTCGGCGGCCGGCTGCAGCGCCGGGGAGACGCCATCGGCTGAGAGCGCCGCGCCCGCGGCCGCAGAAGCCGCGCCGGAAGCCACGCCGGAAGCCACGCCGGAAGCATCGGCCCCGGCAGAAGCCGAGGCGGAAGCTGAACCGGACAGCGCAACGGCCGCCGAGCCCGCTGCGGGCAGCACGGTCGCCGCCGTCGCCGCGCAGGACGTTCCCGTCTTCGTGCCGAACGACAGCGGCCTGACGCAGTACACGCTGCAGGGCGAGACGACGGACGCCGCGGCGCTCGTCGAGAAGATGGCGGAGAAGGGCGCGTTCCCGGCGGACGTGGTGCTCGAGGCGCTCGACGAATCCGACGGCGTTGTGCGCCTGCAGTTCTCGGGCGCGCTGCAGAGCTACATCGACGGCGCGTCCTCGGCGGCGGCGCTCGAGGCGATTTCCAAGACGTTCCGCGCGTTTTACGAGGCGGGCGGCCGTTCGATCGAGACGCTGGAGATCTACGCGGCGGGCGAGCCGGTGACGGTGGGCGGCGTCGCGGTCGACTGCACGGTGCTGATGTACGGCGAGCTGCCGGTTTCCGGCGTTGTGGAGGAGCCGTAACGGAAGTTCAGACTTTGGAGGCATAGGGAAATGAAAATACTGGTGATCGACGGGCAGGGCGGCAAAATGGGCGCCGCGCTGACCGAGCAGATCCTCAAGAGCGTGCCGCAGGCGGAGCTGGTCGCCGTGGGCACGAACAGCATGGCGACGGCGGCGATGCTGCGCGCGGGCGCCACAGCCGCCGCGACCGGCGAAAACCCGGTCATTGTGAACAGCGCCTGGGCGGACGTGATCGTCGGCCCCATCGGGATCATTGCGGCGAACGCGCTGCTCGGTGAAATCACGCCGAAAATGGCGGCGGCCGTCTCGGAGAGCAGCGCGAGAAAGGTGCTGATCCCGGTGAGCCGCTGCGCGGTCAGCGTGGTGGGCGTGCAGGAAAAGCCGCTTGCGGAATACGTGCGCGAGGCGGTGCAGCGCCTGCTGCCCCCCAAGCGCGAAGCAGAGGGAAAGGGGAACAACACATGAAAACGGAACGCGTTTACACGCGCAGCGCGACATACCAGAAATTTGAGGTGCTG
>DSLFC04101__coassemble_5721_pt1 | contig 4760 bp, 3 predicted proteins | sample DSLFC04101__metabat2_high_PE_006 | metagenome-assembled genome bin DSLFC04101
CATCGATACGTGAGCTTGCCGGCGCGGCGCGTAAATTTTAAAAGCCGCGCAGGCAGGGCTTGACATTTCTCTGTCTTTCCGATATAATGTATTTCGTCATCAGCTCCGGTCCGATTATTTTTGTTCGGAAAATTTCCGGTACACCTTGACAGTGTTCTGTGCTTTGTGCTATAATACAAATCGCGCTGAAATGGAGAGGTGTCCGAGTGGTTTAAGGAGCTAGTCTTGAAAACTAGTGATCCCGCAAGGGACCAAGAGTTCGAATCTCTTCCTCTCCGCCAATTTTATATTTTTTGATTTTCACTGTTTTGGAGAAGTACCCAAGTGGTGAAGGGGCTCCCCTGCTAAGGGAGTAGATCGGGTAACCGGTGCATGGGTTCAAATCCCATCTTCTCCGCCAGAAAAAGTCTGGATGCAGATTGCGTCCAGACTTTTTTGCATAAAAAATTTTATGGATGAGAGTTGTACATCTATTTTGTTCAGGCTTTCTAAAGCGGAATAGAATCGGTAAGGAGGAAAATAAATGCAGAAGGTAGTTTATATCAGCAACAGCCGAGATTTTACGGAACAAAACGATATCAATGACAATAAGTATCTTGTCCGGATCAATCGGTTATTGGAAGACGGCTGGGTGATTTCGCAGATGAATACACAAACTGTGGATGTCGACCCGAAGCTTGAAAATTATCTCCATAAAGAGACGCTCGTATCGTTTGTTATCTTGGAAAAGCCTGACAAATAATAATGAAAATGGACACGGCTATTGATGTTTAAATGCAAGGACTACTTTGTTATCCATACAGTTCCAAGCAGACAGCTATTTCGTAATCGTCACAAAACCTGCGGCAGCAATTCGCGGCCGCGGGTTTTTCTTTTTTGAAGTTCTGTGTTTCCGTCCTGCTTTCGGCAGATCAAAGCCCGGCAGCAGGCCCTCTTTGTCTCTGGTTGAAGAAATCCACAAAAAATAGTAAATGGCAATGGAAATTTGCGGCAGGATGTGGTATAATCACTGTGAATTGTTTTTGCAGCCGCGGCGGAATTCCGCGGAAGACGAAAGAATCAGATAGGAGTGGACTGTATGGATGTTAAAGCAATCGTATCGCAAATGACGCTCGAAGAAAAAGCGGCGCTTTGCTCGGGCAAGGATTTCTGGCACCTGCAAACGCCGGAGCGCCTCGGCATCAAGCCGGTCATGGTTTCGGACGGCCCGTGCGGAATCCGCAAGCAGGCCGATGCGGCGGACCATCTGGGGCTGAACGCCAGCGTGCCGGCGACGAGTTATCCGACCGGCTCGTGCATGGCGTGCTCTTTCGACCGCGCGCTCTTCCGGGAATCCGGCGTCACGCTCGGCCAGGCCTGCCAGGCGGAGCAGCTTTCCGTCCTGCTCGGTCCGGCCGCAAATATCAAGCGTTCCCCGCTCTGCGGCAGAAACTTCGAGTACCTTTCCGAGGACCCGTATCTGACGGGCGAGCTGGCCGCGAGCTACATCGACGGCGTGCAGAGCCAGAACGTCGGCGTCAGCCTGAAGCATTTCGCCGCCAACAATCAGGAGTACCACCGCATGTCCAGCGACAGCGTCGTCGACGAGCGCACGCTGCGCGAAATCTACCTCGCGGGCTTTGAGACGGCCGTGCGCAAGTCGAAGCCCTGGACGGTCATGTGCGCGTACAACCGCGTCAACGGCACGTATGCGGCGGAGAACAAACGGCTGCTGACCGACATCCTCCGCGACGAATGGGGCTTTGACGGCTATGTCGTCAGCGACTGGGGCGCGACGACGGCGGACCGCGTCAAGTGCCTCGAGGCCGGCATGGACCTCGAAATGCCCGGCAAGAACGCCGCGAACGACAAGCAGCTCGTCGAGGCCGTGAAAAACGGCACGATGGACGAGAAGGTGCTCGACACGGCGGCGGAGCGCATTTTGACGGTCGTGTTCCGCTACCTCGACAACCGGAAGCCGGAGACTGTCATCGACTTTGAAGCCGACCACGAAAAGGCGCGGAAAATCGCCGCGGAGTCGATGGTGCTGCTCAAGAACGACGGCGTCCTGCCGCTGAAAAAAGACGCGAAGGTCGCCTTTATCGGCGAGTTCGCGCGCACGCCGCGCTTCCAGGGCGGCGGCAGCTCGAACGTCAACGCCTATAAGGTCACGAGCGCGCTGGAGGCGGCCGGGACCATGGGCCTGCAGGTTTCGTTTGCGCCGGGCTATGCGATCCAGACGGCGGAGCCGGACGAAGCCATGCTGCGCGAGGCGGCCGAAACGGCGAAGAACGCGGACGTCGCGGTCGTCTTTGTCGGCATTACCGACGCGATGGAGTCGGAGGGCTTTGACCGCCGCACGCTTTCGATGCCGAAAAACCACGAGGCGCTCGTCGAAGCCGTCTCGAAGGTGCAGAAGAATACGGTGGTCGTCGTCATGTGCGGCGGCTGCATCACGATGCCGTGGCTCGACGACGTGCGCGGCGTGCTGTATGCGTACCTCGGCGGCGAAGCCGTCGGCCCCGCGACGCTCGACCTGCTGTTCGGCGACGTCAATCCCTCCGGCAAGCTGGCGGAATCCTTCCCGAAGCGGCTGGAGGACAACCCGTCCTACCTCTACTACTTCGGCGACGAGCAGAACCGCACCGAATACCGCGAGGGCGTGTTCGTCGGCTACCGCTATTACGATAAGAAGAACATCGACGTGCTGTTCCCGTTCGGCTACGGCCTGAGCTACACGACGTTTGCATACAGCGACCTCAAGCTGGACAAAACCGAGATGCAGGACACCGACACGCTGACCGTGACGGTCAAGGTCAAGAACACCGGCGCGGTCCGCGGCAAAGAGGTTGTGCAGCTCTACGTCGGCATGCCGGAAAGCCGCACGCTCCGCCCGGATAAGGAGCTCAAGGGCTTCGAAAAGGTTGAGCTCGAGCCGGGCGAGGAAAAGACGGTTTCGTTTACGCTCTCGAAGCGCGCGTTCGCCTACTACCGCACGGATATTCAGGACTGGTACGTCGAGAGCGGCGCGTATACGATCATGGCGGCGAAGTCGAGCCGCGAGATCGCCTGCACCGCCTCGGTGCAGATTACCTCCACAACGGAGATCAAGCGCGTTTACACGATGGATTCGACGGTCGAGGAGATCATGGAGAGCCCGACCGGCCGCGCGGTCATGGAAAAACTGATCGCCGGCTCGGGGCTCGTGCCGTCCGGCGAATCGGAAGGCCCGGATCTCGGCGCAGGCACGGCGCACATGATGGAAGTCATGATGCGCGAGATGCCGCTGCGCAGCCTGATCGCCTTCGGCGGCGACAGCGTGCCCGAGGGCCTCGGCGAGACGCTGCTCAGCCAGCTCAATGCCTGACTGGCGGAAGGGGAGATGCATATGGAAACGATTGTCCGCGTGCGCGAGGGGCAGCTCGAGGGCTGCCGCTCCGCCGATCAGAAAAGCATCATTTTCAAAGGGGTGCCGTATGCGGAGCCGCCGGTCGGCGCGCTCCGCTGGAAGCGCCCGCAGCCGAAAACCCCGTGGACGGGCGTGCGCCCCGCGGTGGAGTTTTCAGCCAAGGCCCATCAGACCGACCTGACGCGCGAGGGCTTCTACGCAAAGGAATTCTACACCGACGAGCAGATCGAACGCAGCGAGGACTGCCTCTATCTGAACATCTGGACGCCGGCCGACGCGCAGCCGGGGGATAAGCTGCCCGTATTTTTCTGGGTGCACGGCGGCGCGTTCCTGCACGGCTGCGGCGCGGAAAAGGAATTCGACGGCGAGCAGTTCGCGCGAAACGGCGTGATCCTCGTCACCATCAATTACCGCGTCGGCGCGCTGGGCTTCTTTGCCCATCCCGACCTCGCGGCGGAGAACCCCGAGGGGATTTCCGGCAATTACGGCATCTACGACCAGATCGAGGCGCTCACGTGGTGCCGGCAGAACATCGCATCGTTCGGCGGCGACCCGGACAACATCACGGCGGCGGGGCAGTCCGCCGGCTGCATGAGCGTGCAGATCCTGATTTCCTCGCCGCTGACGAAGGGCATGATCCGCCGCGCCATCCTGCAGAGCGGCGGCGGGCTGAACGGCCTGAGCCGCGACTTCTCGCAGGCGTCCCGCGAGTCCGTCTCGAAAAAGCTGATGGAAGCGCTCGGCGCGTCAACCATCGAGGAGATGCGCGCGATTCCCGGCGAAAAGATCGCCGAAGTGCAGTATACGATCCGCGCGGAAGACGGGCTGTGCTGGACGCCCGTCGTGGACGGCGTGCTGCTGACCGCGCCGGTCGACGACGTCGCGAGGGCCGGCGGAGCGCACGACATCGATTACATGATCGGCTCGACCGGCGACGACATCGGTGCCGATGCGCGGCGGCTCGAGTACAGCGCGGTGTACTGGGCGAAAAACCAGCTCGCGCTCGGGCGGCGTCCGGCGTACCTCTACTTCTTCGACCGCAAGCTGCCCGGCGACGACGCGGGCGCGTTCCACTCGGCGGAGCTGTGGTACGAGTTCCACACGCTGGACCGCGCGTGGCGGCCCTGGGAACCGTGCGACCGGGCGCTGGAGAAGGCGGTTTCCACCTACTGGGCGAATTTCGCGCGCTGCGGCGACCCGAACGGCGCAGGCCTGCCGCACTGGCGGCCGTATACCGCGGACGCGCCGGTGCAGATGCGTCTGGCAGAAACGATCGGCGAAGAAGCGGCAATCGTCGCAGAAGGCTGAATTTTCTGCAAAAATGTAGGTTTGTCAAACATTTTGTACAGCGAGAGATTCAAAGAAGGCAGCA
>DSLFC04101__coassemble_19381_pt1 | contig 1925 bp, 3 predicted proteins | sample DSLFC04101__metabat2_high_PE_006 | metagenome-assembled genome bin DSLFC04101
TGCCTGCGCGGCTTTTAAAATTTACGCGCCGCGCCGGCAAGCTCACGTATCGATGCGGGTCAGCGTCTGGAGCGCCCTGTTGCGATACACCAAATCGTCGCGCACGGTGAAGCACTCATTCCTCCCCGCGCGCATTTCACCGTTCCGCTGTGAAGAAGAATCTGCGGAAGCCGAGCACAACGCCGCCGTCTTTGCGGACCGGGTACAGCGCCGCCGCCCGGCGCACAAGCGCTTCCTCAAACTGCCTGCCGCGCTCCGCGCCCAGAAAGTCGAGATAGGGCCGCAGCTTCGTCCCCTTCACCCACTCGACCAGCGCGCGGTGGTCGGCAAGCGGGTGGTAATACTTGACCTCCCACATGTCAAAGTCGGCGGCGCATCCCGTCAGGATGTCAAAATACGCCGCGGGCTCGAGCGTTTCGTTCGTCTGCAGCACGGCGTCCCGAAGCCCCCATTCCGGCTCCGCGGCCATTTCCCGGATCAAATGGTACAAGGGCTCCTCGCCGTTCATCGGCATTTGCACCGCCAGCGTGCCGCCCTCCCGCAGCTTATCCATCAGCGCGGGGATCAGCGACGCGTGGTCGGGAATCCATTGCAGGCACGCATTGGAGAACAGGAGATCGTATTGGCCCTCCAGCGCCCGCGCATCGCACAGGCGGAACTGCAGATCCGGGTGCTCCCGCCGGGCCCGCTCGATCATATCCGGCGAGCTGTCGATGCCGAGCAGCTCGGCATCCGGGAAAATCCTGCGCAAAACGGCTGTACTGTTGCCGGGACCGCAGCCGATGTCCACCACGGTCTTCGGCCGCTTCTCCACGACGCGCATGGCCAGGTCCACCGCCGGCTGCGTCCGCTGTTTTTTGAATTTCAGGTACTGGCTGGAACTCCAGTCTGCCATAATGCCACCCCATCCTGTGCGCAAATTCTTATTTTTTATTATAATACGGCCCGCGGGGAAAATCTACGGCCTGCCGGAGAAATTTGCAAATTCCGTCAGGCCGCATCCAAATTGCGGCGCATCGCACATGACACCCACAGCACAAAAAAGGCCGGGAATCCGCTGTTCGGGCGGTTTCCCGGCTCTTTGCTGTGTATTTAGGTGTGTAAAGCCAAAACGGATCGTAACTGTATTTCCGCTGCTGCGCCGTCCTGCGCCATCGCCGCTTGTGGCATCGGATGCATTCCCCGTTTTTCAGCCGGCAGTGCCTGTCAAACGCAGGACCTCTTTTACATCTTTTTCCACACCAGAAAAATTCCAACGACCGCGCCGATGAGGACGACCGGCGCCAGCCGGACAAACAGCCACTCGAACGCATGGAAAGCCACGCCGACGACGGCGGTTTCCGGATCGCTGTAATCCCAGCCCAGATAGGGACTGTTCAACGCGAGCAGGACTGCGGAAATCACGACCATGACTGCGCACAGTGCGATCAGCAGCCAAAGGATCAGCTTCCGCCTCGCGTTCTTCCTCTGGGCAAGCTGCAGGTTTATGACCTCCAGCTTTTCGGCAATCGCTTTCAGCTCGCCGGCTTCCGGCTCCGCGACGGTTTCGCCGAGCAAGGTGCTCACGGGCGTCTCCAGCACCTCCGCTATGGTGAGCAGCATATCGGAATCCGGAACCGACAATCCGTTTTCCCATTTTGAGACGGTCTGCCGCACCACATGGAGCTTGATCGCAAGCTCTTCCTGTGAAAGCCCCTTCGATTTTCTGACGACTTTGATATTCTCGCTTAACAATAGGATACCTTCTTTCCTCAGTTGTTACCACTATTGTATCGGAACCGGCCCGTTGCTACAAGCAACACGCATTAACATTCGCGTTTTGGGGCTCAATCGCGGCAAAATCAGATAAAAAGTGTATTATTCAAACTCAATGGTTGCCGGGGGCTTTCCGGTGCAGTCGTAGAGCACGCGGTTGACGTGCTTGA